>Ga0155843_116_pt2 | contig 47829 bp, 51 predicted proteins | sample RifCSPlowO2_01_FD_107497 | JGI IMG/M metagenome (GOLD analysis project Ga0155843, IMG submission 107497) | Candidatus Pacebacteria bacterium RIFCSPLOWO2_01_FULL_47_12
GTTGGCAGAGCTGTTTGGCCTGATTACCGTCAAGCAAGTAATTCTCGACGCCGAGGCGATTGGCTATAATCCGCAGACAGGCACATTACTGCCGTTCCAAGAGACGATTACCCGCAAGCGCAAGCACGAAATTGCCTCTCAGGCTCAGAGCGTACCAATTGTTTTTTATGTCTATGATCTATTATTTATTGATGGGCGATCACTCCTCACCGTACCACTACAAGAACGCAAACAGCTGCTGCGCCGAACGATGCGTGATAGCCAGAACCTCAAGTTTACCCCGTACATTACGACCGAAAATCCGACTGAGCTGCGCCGCTTCCACGAGCAACAACTTGCACTCGGACTGGAAGGAGCGGTGGTCAAAAAAATTGATGCTCCCTACCAAAGTGGCCGGAAGGGGTGGTATTGGGTGAAAATTAAGGAGTTGGCTGGTACCCGCGGCAAGCTGGCCGACACACTGGACTGTCTGGTTTTGGGCTACTATGTGGGTAAGGGCAAACGTACGCAGTTTGGCGTTGGTGCGTTTCTGGTGGGCATTCTCGACGGCGAACAGGTGCTCAGTTTGGCAAAAATTGGTACAGGATTGACCGACGAGCAGTTTCGTGAGCTCAAGCTGCGCTGCGCTGCGCTGGTTACTCAGACGCAGCCGACAGAGTATCAGGTTGCCAAAGAACTGTATCCAGATTTTTGGATTCGCCCGGGACTCGTGGTTGAAATTGCCGCGGACGAGTTGACCAAGTCGCCCAACCATACTGCCGGACTCGCCCTCAGGTTTCCTCGTCTGGTGCGATTCCGTGATGATAAGCGCTGGCAAGATGCGACGAGTTTGGGCGAGCTCAGTTCTTTTTAAGAGCTGCAGTTAACTATTTTCCGCGACAATGTGTGCAGCAACCAGAGGTTGATTGACTACTATGCAGTGATTTGAATCAATGTGGTGATACTGAGCTTGTGGATAGCGTGCATAAATAGCTGACAGTTCTTTTTTTTGAATCAACATATCTTTCTTGCCAAATATCCAGTGAGTTTTTTGAGTGTTTAAGAATGCAATTTTTCTGGATTGCCAACCAAAGATACAAAGCCACAAAAGCACGTAGGTAACTTTTCCAATGATCGTAATGTCATTGAGCACCCGAGGAATGTGAAAATCGAATGTATTTTTATATCTCAATTGTTCTTCGAGCGAGAGCTGGCGCATGCCATGTTTGTGATTTTTTGACCAACTGGCAAGCATAGGGTAAAGCCAGGTAAAATTAATTCCAAGTGGTGATATTTTAACTCTTCCAGCACAGAGAAAAATTTCTGCAAATGGGTTTTTTTCTTGTTGAGTTAAAAATGTTTGCAAGATCAAACAACCAAGGCTATGACCTACAAAGTACAGTTTGGTTCTGTCGGCAGCTACTTGCTCAATGAGTGTCGCAAGATCTTTTGCAAAACAATCGAGAACATTGTCTGCTTGAGCAGAAAATGCGTGACTTGATTTGCCGTGCCCACGCAGATCGACTGCAATACAGCGCGATTCAGGACGAAGTTGCAAAAGCTCTTTGATAAAAAAATGCCAACTAGTTGAACAGCCCCCAAGTCCAGAAAAAAGTATGTACGTTTTTTCGGGTTTGAGCGAGTTGCAGTGCTCGTTAGCAAATAGTTGTTCGCCATCATAGCTAGTAAAAAAAAAGTCAGCTTTGGTGTGCATGAAAAGTATTTTTATTGTTAAAAAAGGCGCCTTAGTAGTGCCTTTATTTCCTTGCGTTGTTCAATGCTAGCCGTTTTGATAAACTCTTGTGTTCGCTCAAAGTAAGATTTTTCTCGAGCAGAAAGCTCATCATAGTATTTTCCACCAAGCATCGGGTAGTCTGCTTCATATATATTCTTGCCCCGTAAAAATTTCATTTGCAAGACAGCCGCTTTCTGGAAATTGTAAAGTGTGCCTTCGGCATGCACTCGTCTAAGAGAATAGTAATAATTGGGATCTTTGAAAATTGAAAAATGAAAGCCTGCAGCGTGTGCTGCAGCAGTAAACATGCCATCTTCGGCATATTTTTGCCTCTCGTCAAATGAAATTTTTTGTATCACCTGTTTCGAGCACCCAATGAATGCCCCCAACGCAGCTGCTTTTCCAAAACGGTTATAGACTTCCATGCCAATATTGAGGGCTTGCTCAACCGCACGATCAATTCGCTTTGCAGATTCAACTTTAATCCAGAGTGTAAATATGTCAGTATTTGGTGATTTTGCCAATTGATAACGGACGCCATCTAATAAATAATTTGGCAACCGATTATCCGCATCCATAAAAACAATCCAGTTGTGCTTTGCAAGCTTGCCGCCTGTATTTCGCTGGAATGAAACATTTCTTTTATCAACAACTTTGATAGTCAGTGGAAACTTCTTGGCAAATGTTTGGGCTTTCTCTACCGTTTTATCATCAGAGTTACCATCAACCACGATCACCTCAAAGTCCTGATTAGTTTGTTTGCTTAGGTCATTGAGTAACAACGGCAGATACTTCTCCTCATTGAGACAGGGGATGACAATCGAAAAATTTGGCACTGTAGTGTTCATAGGCACAGGCAATAATTATACCTGTTGGCTGGTACAATGTGCACATGACAAAGATTGTTGGTCTGGGTAACCCAGGTGTAGAATACCGAAACACCCGCCACTCTATAGGTCATGTGGTGTTGGATAAAATTGCTTCATTATTAGCAATTTCATTTGTATCAGCAAAGAAAACCAACTCGCAGATAGCTCGCAGTAAGTCAGCCTTTTTGCTAGTAAAACCCGAAACATTCATGAATGATTCTGGCAGGGCAGTGACTGCTGCGCTCTCGTATTATGCGCAGTTTGATTCAGCACAACGTGACCAAGAACTCTCTGATCTGTTCGTTATCCACGACGATTTAGACATTCCGCTGGGGGAGTATAAAATTCAATTAGGCACCGGCCCAAAAATCCACAACGGCTTACTTTCGATCTACCAGCACCTAAAAACGAAACGGTTCTGGCATGTGCGTATTGGGGTAGACGGTCGGGCTGGGCAGCGGACCATGCCTGGTAATGAATATGTGCTCCTGCCTTTTCTGCCAACAGAGCAACCAGTTGTTGACCAAGTGGTAGAAACTGTGGCGCGAAAGCTGCTAGGATAAGTGGCACATGCCGCTGTATCGATCTCACCATTTGCATTTACCATTTTTGCGAGTAGACCGTAATAAAGAGTTGCGGGGACTCTATATCTTGCGGGTTTTGCGAGATCTGGTTAATCAATCAACCTTCTTTTTTATGCCCATATTCTTATACCAGTCAGGCGTGACTTGGTTGGGCGACGTACCCTTGTCTGAGTTTCAAAGAGGACTGGTGTTTATTGCTGGCTACTTTCTATTGGTCCGCCTGGTCGTGTTGCTGACGAGCATTGGTTTTGGCACCTACACCAGCAGAGTGGGAATCCAGCGGACATTTATCTTCTCGTATTTGTTGCGCGCGTTGCTGTTTGCTTGTTTGTACTTTGCCACGCACTCGCTTTCCTTGCTACTTTTATCTGCTGTTTTGGATGGGTTGCAAGCCAGTCTTTTTTGGAGTAGCTACTACACTATCCTGAGCCAACACGCGAGTAAACATAACATTGGTAAAGATTTGGGATTATTGCAAACACTGCTCCAGACAACCTCTGCGATTGCGCCTGCACTCGGAGGGGTACTAGCCGGTTACTTTGGGTTTGAAACGCTATTTTTATTTGCGTTGGGGGCGACGCTTTTCAGTCTCATCAATGTTTTTCAGGTGCAGATTGTTGTATTACACGACAAGGTGAGTCGAGCCGAGTTTTTTCACTGGCTCAAGGAAGCGCGCTTTGACCGCCTCGCCCTGTCGTATGTGGGACAGTATGTCAATGACGCCACGCTTTTTTTGTGGCCACTGTACGTATTTTTTATTTTGGGGACAGTCGAAAAAGTTGGCTACCTCTATACTGCTTCGCTCTTACTTGCCTTGACCCTGTCGTTTCTTATCGGGGTTTACATCGACACACACAAGAGTAAAAGGCCGTTTTTTATCTCTGGTGGCATTCTTTCAGTTTTGTGGTTGTTGCGTATGCAAGCAACCGCAATTTGGAGCATTGCCGTCGTTGACACCCTAGACAAACTAACTGCTAATTTCCATTGGCTGTTCTTTGAAACATTGGTTCTCCGACGGAGTCAGGGTAGTCAAATATTTTCCTACTTTGTGTACCGTGAAGTGATTATTTCGGCGGCGGCGGTAATTTTTTGGTTGATCGTATTGCTGCTTGTGTTGGCTGCATCTGGTTGGCAGGGATTATTTATTATTGCGGCACTCGGTGTGCTATTCAGTTTGCTGGTGAGCGATGGCATCCGATCCAAACATGTGGGTCGCGTATGACGGATACCAAACGTGGGTTTACGAAGATTGCTTCTGTATTGGCAAATTTTGGATTGCAAGATAAGGGTGGGTACATTACCCAGGAATTTCAAGATTATGGTTACCGGTTGGCAGTAGCGCTCGATGATCTGCCGCATAAAAGTCTCTACATTAAAATGGCGAAAACCAATGATCGCACGCTTTTGCAAGAGGCGCTGGCCTTTGTGTCTGATGCGCAGCACGCTAAAAGCAAAGCACGACTCTTTATGTGGAAAGTACGTGAGCTCAAAAAAACCAAGGTACAATCGAAATAATGTTACCAGCACAATCCAATCCTTACTTGAGAACCTGGGTATTTATTCTCCTTTTGGCACTCGCCGCTGGTTTATTGGCGTATGCGACCAAGTTTCGTGCGCAAGATACTACAGCACCCGCCCTCGTCGTGCCAACTCCACCGGTAGCAACACAGGCAGAAGTGGTGACGAGAGAGTACGCCCAAGCGCAAGTGGCGAAAAACATGTATGTGCCGTTGTTGTTAGACGACTCGAGTCTGCTCACAGCACAAGTGGCGCAGCTGGCTTTGTGGCGAGTCGGTGGTGTTGTGGTATTTGGTAAACAAATTTCCTGGGCGCAAGCCGAACAACTCGAGGCTGAATTGGCAAAATACCCAGATTGGCAACCCGAGATACTCGTCGACCACGAAGGTGGAATAGTACAGCGGTATAGTGGTGCAGGCTTCACCAAACTTCCGAGTTGGCAGAGCCTGTGTGAGCTCTCAAGTGAAAAGCGGCGGGAACTGCTGACTACTTCGCTTGCAGAACTCAAGACAGTTGGGGTAACAATGGTGTTGGCACCGATGGTTGATCTAGGCGAGAATAACAAGGTGTTGGGCACTCGATTGTGTTCGGCAGATTCTCAAGTGGTGGTGGCTGCTGCAAGCGACTATATAGAGGTAGCGCGCTCGCTCGATGTTACGCCTGTGCTCAAACACTATCCGGGTTTGGGTGGAACAACCCTCGATACTCACCAATCGCTCGAAGCTCTCGACCCCAGCACAGCAGAGATCACTGTTTTTTCGACACTCCTAGAAAAATACCCAGACATTCCCGTGATGGTAGCTCATGTGGCGATAGCCAGCGATGATCCAACCAAACCATGCTCACTCTCTGCCGCTTGCATTGGTGCGCTCAAGAAAACTTTTCCCAAGGTGCAGGTGATTTCTGATGCACTCGAAATGGGTGGAGCCAAGCAAGGCGATTCACTGACAACCACGGCGCGCAAAGCGTTAGTAGCGGGCAATGATTATTTGCTGTTTGGTAGCCCCGTGACGATGGAAGAAATCGAGGTGGTACTGCGCGAGCTCACCGACGAGTATCAGCGTTCCCCAGCTTTTGCTCTTCTGCTACAATAAAATTGTGCGAACTTTACGGACAACGATTGCTAAACTGACTCTGCTTGGCTTGTTAGCGGGTGCGTTTTTCTTTCTCAAACTTGGTACCAATCTGATCTGGTTCCCGCTACTCGAGTTTTCTCTCGGCTTGCTGTTGGGAGCAGGTTTACTGAAGTTTGACAAAGTAGTCCTCGCGCCTCGTTATCAAGATGAGGCCCATACATTTATTTTTACCCGCTCATTTTTATTTATAATTTCCTTTGCAGCCGTCAGTTTGTGGATAGTCACCTCTTCCGGCTCACTGGTCGGCAATGGTTTAGCCTTGGGTATCGCTGGTTCACTCTTGATTGAGATGACACACCTGCGTTTAGACGCAGAGGTATTTCACCAGACATTTTTTGCCCAGATTAATAAGCGATATACGCAAGCAGATATCAATCATTTTGTGCTGCTAGCGTGGGGGTACTACCTCTTGTTAGTGGGACTAGTGTTTCGTCCTTAACATGCCAAACCCCGGGTTTACGCTGTTTGGACTCAACCTGCACTGGTATGGTTTGCTCCTGGCGTTGGCGATTCTGGTCAGTTACCGAATTGCGGAAAAGCGCGTGCAACGCTTGGGGATTTCCGCTGATGCATTTTCTCGGTTGGCGGTACTCGCTCTGGTTTTTGGATTCGTTGGAGCGCGCTTATGGCACGTCGCGACTGATTGGTGGGATTATCTTACAGAGCCGCTGGCTGTGTTCTACGTTTGGCGCGGTGGGTTGAGCATTTTTGGTGGTCTGTTGGGTGGCGCAATCGGCTTATGGTGGGGATTCCGGTGTTTGCCGAGGAAACAGGTGAGCTTTTTACACTTGAGCGACAGCATCATATTGGCACTACCGATTGGGCAAGCCATCGGGCGACTTGGTAACTGGGTCAACCAAGAATTGTACGGGTTGCCAACCAACCTACCGTGGAAAATCTCTATTTCCCCAGAGCATCGACTACCTGGCTTCGAGCAGTTTGCCTACTACCATCCGCTATTTGCCTATGAAGCAGGAGCACTCGTGTTGTTCGCGATTGCTGCCTGGCAACTTGAAAAAAACAGACCGCAAACCTGGCGCATCGGCAAGGGAGCGATCACGGTGAGCTATATCTTCTTTTACTGTGGTTTACGCTTGTTGCTCGACTTTATCCGACCTGATAAACAAGTACTGTTTGCCGCTATTGGCGTCAATCAAGTCGTAGTCGCATTGGTAGCCATTAGTTTGGGTAGCGTGCTTTATTTAAGAAAAGCTACCGTATGAAAAATTGGCTGGCAGGAGTACTGCTGTGCTCGCTGGTTGTGCTGAGTGGTTGTACCCAGAACTTACCAGAACCACAAGCAACTGATTCACTTGAAACACTGCACATTGGTAACCAAACGTTACGAGTCGCTGTGATGCGCACCAGCGAAGAGTTGGCACAAGGACTGAGCGGGAGAGCAAGTGTGCCAGGCGACGGCATGTTATTTCTTTTGCCAGAACGGCAAGTGGCACAGTTTTGGATGAAAGACATGCAGTTTGCTATCGACATGATTTGGATTGATGGCGAGCAAATTGTGGGGATAGTAGAAAATGTGCCACCACCGCAGCCAGGGCAATCGCTCGACGCACTGCCAACAATTCGTTCACCCCAACCGGTCACGGTCGTGCTTGAGCTTCCGGCGGGAGATTTTCGGCAGCTAGAGTTGGCAACAGGGGCGGGAGTGTTTCAAAGAACTGTGCGGTTCTAGTATTATCGTGTTACAATTTGACCAAGATGCTAAAGATTAATTTTTCTGACAAGGATATAATTTCACCGAAGACGCTCAAGTTTTTGGGTTTTTCCCAAGATAAGGACGGATATTTAACAGATACAAAAACTAGCGAACGAATTTTGGACTCGGACGGTCAGTATGCAGAGGTAGCCAATTTTGGCGGCGTGACGAACGGCTCAACCATAATATTTAAGAACAATCTAGTTTCTTTGGTTAGGATTTTTGATTCGCACTTTGCAAAGAAAGCCTGATATGGCTTTGGTCGACATTTTTGATAAACTCAAACATGTAGTTCTAAGACACTGACTGAGTTTAGTGGAATGTGTCTATGCCAACTGTGAATATTTATGCAACAGACCAAAAGGTTTTTGGTAATTTGCAGGTATTCATACCAAAACTTAAGCAGTATTTAGCAGACAAACTGACCTGCAGTGAAATCAAACTGACGGCAAAGGAAATAACTATGAGATTTGTGTTAGTTGCTGGTGGGGAAATGCTTGGAAATGTAGAAATGGAAATAACAGCCCATGCTTTTCCCGAAAGAGTGCAAAAAGAAGACAAAATTTGTTTAGAGATCATGAGGTTCGTGCAAGAAAATAATCCCTCAATTGGTGACGTAAAAGTCTGGCTGAAACTATGTGAACTTGGACATAGTTGGTAAGTGCATCAGATTTTTTGATAGCGGATAAATTTGCAGAACTATAATGGAGGACATGTAGAATTTTAAAAAAAACCTCATTCGTTCAGTCCAGTATCAAAATGGTATGATTATTGCACCATGCAATCTCTGCCCTCATCTGGATCTCGCATTACGTCTCGTTTACGTGCAACCAATAATTCGCTGGTACAGCGATTGTTGGGTGGCTCTGGTTTTACCCAAATCGCCCAACCTCCAGCAGTGACTACGTCAAGCACAAGCGACCAACTAGCCCGACTTGAAAACGTGCTGGCGGAGGTAAAAGCAACTGCTCAGTCTTCGAGTATTGCCCAGGTTGTGCCACAAGTAATTGCTCAAGCTACAGATACCTTGAATGTCCCTACAGTTACCTCCGCTCGCCGACCCGAGCAAAGTAGCGCACTCACACCAGACGTTGCACCAGAATTAACCGGTCATGTGCAGGTGGTAGAGCAGGAGCTGAGTCCAGAGCTTTCACCAGAGGTAGAGGGGTATTTACAGGCTATTGAGAATCATGCCGATCAGAAGCCGCAAGAAATTGTGCTTGCCGATGGTTCGTTGCCTACCCAGCACTCCAACATACCAGTCAAAAAAGTCATCGTGTTACCCATTTCAGCAGAAGACACTACATTAGCCGCCAAAAAGAATCCCACTTGGAGTATCAAGTGGCTGGTGAGCTGGAGTGAGCGGATTATAAAAATGTTTCGCGGAGCGGTAGTTTTTCGCACTTCGGAGTAATCTATGGGATTTGATACTACCTCATTAGTTGCCTCAATCATCTCAACTGCGGTTGCGATTGGAGTGGCAATTTTGTTGATCCTGATGTTTGGAGTGTTTGCCTATATGTTGTTCCAATGGTTGAAGCACCGACATCGCGAGCGCTACGCTCTTGATTTTGTCACCCTGGTCATCCGCGTTCCCAAAGACAACGAAATAAAAATTGACGCTGCCGAGCAGATGTTTGCCGGATTATACTCACTCAAAAAAACTGGTCTCAAGAGATTTTTTGTGGTAGAAGATTCTTTTTCATTTGAGATCGTCGCACTCAAAGAGAGCATTGCTTTTTATGTGAGCTGTCCCAAAAAAATTCGCGATCTGGTAGAAAAACAGGTACATGGCGCGTATCCGGAGGCAGATATCAAAGAGGTTGACGAAATTAATATTTTTAATCAAAAAGGGCGCGTGGCATTCACCTCTCTCACGCTCGAAAAGTCACTCTACTTTCCCGTCAAAATGTATAAAGACTTGCCGACGGATGGTTTATCGCTACTTACTTCCGGGTTGGCAAAAATGGGCGAGGGCGAGGGTGCCATTGTGCAATTTTTATTGCAGCCGATCGGCAACCGCTGGCACAAACAAGGGCGTAACTACGTTTCAAGTGAAAAAAAGCGTGAGGCGGACCCAGAAAAAGCCACCTATGGACATGACCCCAAGGAAATGGAGGCAATCGGGGTTAAAACGGAAAAACCAGGATTTCGAGTTTCAATTCGCATTGTCATCTCATCACCACAAGAGCAGCTGGCTGATTCACACCTTAACAATATTGCCGGTAGTTTCGCGCAGTTCACTTCGGCCTACAACGGTTTTAAGCGAGCCAGAATTTTCCTCAAACACTTGTTTATGATTGATTTCATATACCGCTATATGCCGATCTTTAATCATAATACGTGTATTTTGAATACCGAAGAGCTCGCCAGTATTTTTCACCTGCCAAACAAAACAGTTTTGACTCCGCATATCAATTGGCTCAACGCCAAGCACGCACCTGCACCCCAGGGTATGCCACACAGCGGCGTGTACCTAGGGAATTCCCAGTATCGTGGCGAGGAGCGCAAAGTGTTTATGAATCTCGATGATCGGCGACGCCACACCTACATCATCGGAAAAACTGGTACCGGTAAGTCGGAGTTTCTCAAAGAACTGATTTTACAAGATATCGAAGAAGGGCACGGTGTGTGTGCCATTGATCCGCACGGTGAGTTTGTCGAAGATATTTTGCAACTTATGCCGCCGGAGCGGGCAGACGATGTGATTTATTTCAACCCGTCTGATCTCACCCGACCAATGGGTCTTAATATGATGGAGGCAGACACGGAGGAGCAGCGTCACTTCGTTGTCAGCTCGATTATTGGTCTGATGTACAAGCTGTATGACCCGCACCGCACTGGTATTATCGGTCCGCGGTTTGAACACGCCATCCGCAACGCAATGTTGACGATTATGTACAAAAAAGGCACCACGTTTATCGAGCTCGTGCGAGCTCTAACTGACAGCAAGTACGTGGAGGAACTCTTGCCGTTTGTCAAAGATCCAGTGGTCAGACGCTACTGGACCGACCAGATTGCCCAGACGTCGGACTTTCATAAATCCGAAGTATTGGACTACATTGTTTCCAAGTTTGGTCGATTTGTGACCAACAAGACTATGCGTAATATTATTGGTCAGCCGAGCAGTGCTTTCAACTTTCGCCAGGCGATGGACGAAAAGAAAATCATTCTCTGCAATTTATCGAAGGGTATTTTGGGTGAGGAAGACGCCAAGTTTTTGGGTTTGATCTTGGTGCCAAAAGTGTTGACCGCAGCCATGAGTCGAGCCGATGTCCCGATTGAGCAACGGCACGATTTCTTCCTCTATGTCGATGAGTTCCAAAACTATGCGACCGAAGATTTCGCTGTCATTTTGTCTGAAGCGCGTAAGTATCGCCTCAATCTCATTGTGGCCAACCAGTTTGTTGGTCAGATCGATGAAGAAGTCAAAAATGCAGTATTTGGCAACGTTGGCACCGTTATTTCATTCCGCATCGGTGTACCAGATGCGAACTTTTTGCAGCACGAATTCACTCCGACCTTCAACGAAAGTGACTTGACCAACATCGAGAAGTACCACGTCTACATCAAAACTATTGTGAATAACGAGCCAGTCCCGGCTTTTAGCATGTCACTCGAAAAAGACATGGTGGCGGTCAAAGCACGGATGAACATAAAGCAGGCAGAGATGATCAGGGAACTATCCCGCCTTAAGTACGGCAGGGACAGAGATATTGTTGAAGCGGAGATTCAACAGCGGAGTAATTTGTAGTTGTTGTCTGCATAGCTTACTTAAATTATGATGACTTCATGCCCAAAGATTTGCCAGATATTCTGACAGAAAAAACTCAGGTATCTTTTTCAGTTCCGCAATTAGGTTTATATGCAATTAGTATCACGGCAGGGTGTAAAGGACGCAATGATTTAAGGATTGAGATTGATGATAGGTTATTTAGAGAAATCCCACCAAAAGAAAATACTCAGAGATACGACATTCCCCCTGCTTGGAATGGCAGTAAGCTCAACGGTTTAAAACAAACAAATATTTTTCTTCTAAAGTTAGATCGGGATGAACATACCATCACCTTCTATCCCAAAGGTCAAGTAATAGTTGAGGAGTGGACTCATTCACACATAGAGAATCCATCAGCAATAATATTCAACTTTGACCAATCATCTGAGAATGGTGATAAACGGCCATGGTTTACATTCATATTAGTTGATCTACCTTTAATTTCAATCAGTGCCGAAATCGATACTTCTTGGCATCTTTTCGATGGTGATGATGTAAAAGTAATCATTGATAATGAAGTTGAACATAACCCTGATTCTACACTGTGGAGAGATTGGGTTTGGCACGCCACACCAGGTCAAATTTTTACTGGTTCTAAAAAAGAACAGAAAGTCGTCGCCAAAGATTTACCTAAAGGAATTCACTATATTGAATTTTGGGCAGACAAGACTCCGACCTTGCACAAAGTTATTTTTGATTTGGGTACTTTGGAGTCAGGATCAAATCAAGCTAAGTCTATAAATGCCCCAACTGTGGAAAATCCTAAGTGGACAGGGGATTTCGCCGATGATACGGAAACAATGATTCTAGCACGGTTAATTTTTGGTGAAGCCAGGAATCAGTCCAGAGAAACCATAGTTGGTATTAGTTGGGTTGTCAAAAATAGGGTTGAAGCTAAGCGATCATATTTTGGTGAGGATTATCACGGTGTTGTTTTGAAGAGTAGCAAGGGTATTTATCAGTTTTCTCCATTTAACCCAACTAATTCAAACTACCTAGCTTTAACAAATCCACTAAGTGAGAATGCTGATCCATTGACTGAGAAAGCTTGGTTTACTGCTTACGAGGTTGCTTCTTAAGTTGTAAACGGCGATATCAGTGATCCTACGAATGGAGCTACTTATTTCCATTCTGATGATCTATTTTCAGAGGTGTTTACAACGGAGAGAGTCCCGGGGGTGATTTTTACTAAGAAAATAGACAACTTTCTTTTTTATAAAGATCCAAATGACAGTTAAATTTAAACAATTAACCCCTTTTATTTTCCCTATGTTGGTACTCTTTAATACTTTCGTGTCAATAGGTAGCGCAACTATCAGTTATATAGTCATGAATCAATTGATAAATTATCAAGATGCAACGGAACAATTTTTCTTAGACTACTATGAGCAAAGTGATCAGTCAGCAGAAACTAAAGTTTTAGGTGAAACTGTTACTTACATACAATCTGAGAAAGAGCAACAAGAACATTTAAGAAGCAGAAATCAAAATTTGAAAAGCATATCATTAGAATTTTCTCCAAATAAAAGCAAGTCAGCTTTTTTCCAAGAGAAAGTTATCAAGGATAGCACCAATGCATCTAGAGATGCAGATTATGTAAGTGAAACCGTTGTGGTTTTGCAACAAGGCAATAAGACAGAAGAGATATTTAAGGGTGATTTTCACCTTTCAAACTTGGAGTGGCTCAATGATCGTGAGCTGGTGATCTATCGTTCTTGTGGGACTGAATGCATGACTGCTGCTATTATTGATACTGAAACTAGATTGCTACAAGATATGTCGTTGGGTGTGGGCTATACTTGGTCTCCTAATAAACAGTACGTTGCCGTTCATCACTATAGTTATAAATATGGTATCTCGGTGGCTGATCGTGGAAACGAGTATGGGCGAAGGCTTTTAGAAATTAGGAGAGATCATCCCGATGTAGGCAGTGGTCTGACTGACCAAACAACAGTTGGCTGGTCACCTGATTCAAGTAAGCTGGCAGTAGTTATTCGCAAAGAGAATGAAGAAAAACTTGAATTGCTTGTTTATGCTATCGAAAGGCAGTTTACATTGTTACATCAGCAGGATATTGAACAAACAGATATTACCAACTTAACTTGGGAAGGCGAGAAAAATATCTTGATAATGGGAAGCGGTATGAGTAGCAATATATCTTTTTAGTATTGCAACAACCTCCCCACCTCCTTCACCATCCACTCTGGATACTCCAGCTCGCTGACCCAATCAATTCGTCCGAATTCCCTCCAGAGGCGGGCAGGCATACCATCGTTCGAGCACTTAAGTACACAAACAATCACTAAATTACATTTATAACCAACTGGTTATCGCGGGTCTGACTTAAACTCCAATAATGTCTGGTCGAGTTTCTGAGTTACAGACCAAAATGGTATTGATTTGGGGACGTGGAGAAAAGAAAACTGAGATTTTAGCTCCTGTTGTTTGATCAACTGCATAATTTTCCAACTTGCCATACTACAAAAAGAGTCACCAATCGTGTGCGTATATCTCATTTGGGAGTTTGGTTCCAGAAATGGCTTAATTTCAAGATTAATAAATTTGCTTTTGAGCTTATTCGAGCAAATCGTTTCAATCCCCATGTAATGTTGATTAATATCAGAACAAGATCCTAATCCGAGAATATATGGTGATTGGTCATGAAGCAGCATTGTAAGGTAGTGATCAAGATTGTTTGGGAATACAAGATAACTACAGCTAGTAGCTTTCAGCTGGTACAGGATCCTTCCTACTGAACCGATAGCAAAGCCGTAGATTTCAGGTTGTAGGTCAGAAAAGGGTGAGTTGGTCATTGTTTTGCACCCAACGAACACTTACGAAAGTTTCTGAAAACAACCGTCGTTTGGTATCCTAATTGTAGTAGTTAACACATTATTCCGCTTTATGAATGGTTACTTGAGAACTGAGAGGTTCTTTTCTCGATTCATGTGAGTTGATTACTCTTTGCTGACCCGGCTCTCATAGTCATCCACCACCTGATTACAATAGAGGTAGCGACCGTACTCAAACGCCCGTTCTTGGATCGGTTGATTAGGTTGTTCGCGATTTGTCGCGCCGAGCACGTTGCTGACGTGTCCCTGGAGGGTTTTTGCTTGGGTGGCAATATTGTCTAAGGTGCTGCTCACTTCGGCAGGGACTCGTGCGCCAGCTATCACTTTTTGTGCCATTGGGACCAAGTCCTTGAGGGAAAAGGAATCCTTGGCTGGGATTAAAATGTACGCGGCAGCCCCCATGAGCAACAGGAGAGAAAGGGTAGCAACAATTCGCAGTTTACGCATCTACTCCAGTATATCGTACGTTTGTGCCTCGCACCTATTCGTATCGTAGGGCTTCAATAGGCGAAAGTCGGGCCGCTCGGCGTGCAGGTGCAGCACCAAAGACAAGACCGACAAGTGTGGATACGCCAAAGGCGAGTAGTACCGCATCAATGGTCACCTTGGCGGGAATAAACGCCTGCAAGACAAGTGTGCCACCAAACGCAATACCGACACCCAGTAGTCCGCCAAAGAACGATAAAATTGCCGCTTCGATCAAAAATTGTACCAAAATCAGATTTGGGGTTGCCCCGAGTGCTTTGCGCAAGCCGATTTCTCGAGTCCGCTCGGTGACCGACACGAGCATGATATTCATGATTCCAATACCGCCCACGACCAGTGAAATACTGGCAATGCCACCCAACCCAATCGTGAGGACCGATAGAATTTGATTAATGGTGCCAAGAATTTCTGACTGATCCACAACGGAAAACTCATCAGCCTTTAGTGAACGCTCCAGCTCTTTTCGAATCGCTTGCATGTGCTCCGCGAGGCGTTCGGTCGTTTTTGTCTTGACCACAATGCGTACAATTCTGGTCGTGTCATAGACACGAGTGAATGTTTCCAGAGGTATATAGGCATAGGTATCAAATGATGGTCCGCCGAAACCACCTCCCTTTTTTTCGATGACACCAGAAACTCGAAAATTTTGATTGCCGATGGTTACCTGTTTGCCCACAGGGTCTACCTTGCCAAACAATTGGTTGGCAATCTCAAAGCCCAGAACAACTACCTTGTCACCATTGTTATTCTCTGAATCAAGGAAAAAGCGCCCTTTTGTTGGCTTGGTATTGAATGCCGTCTCGTAACTAGCCGACGTGCCTAAGACAGTAATTTTTCTCTTTTTGTTTCTCACGGCAATTGTGTCGGATTGCAGACCAGACGGCGCTACCGAGCTGACATGCTCACGGAGTTGTTGGAGATTATTGACCTCTCGCTGACTCAGTTTGCTATTGGCTAGGCCAGCGTGACTATGCTCGCTGCTAAATCCGCCCCCATCACCAAAAACATCTCCAGGGAAAACGATCAAAGTATTTGCGCCAAGCTCATTAAATTGCTCGGTAATAAAGACGGACAGACCATTGCTGATGCTTGTGAGCAAGACAACCGAAGCCACACCAATAATAACGCCTAAAGCAGTCAAAAATGAGCGTAGCTTGTTGACAAAAATAGCTCGTAGAGCAACGATAAAAACATCCATGGTTATTTTTCCACTTGTTTCTTTGTACCACCGCGCGGATGCTTTGTATTTGAAAGTATCCTGCCATCCCTAAACACAATCAACCGCTCGGCAATTTTTGCCACATCTGCTTCGTGTGTAACCATGATAATAGTTCTGCCTTCTTGATGTAATTGGGCGAGAAGTTGTTTGATATCATCGCCCGATTTTGTATCGAGATTGCCCGTCGGTTCATCGGCAAAGATAATATCTGGGTCATTGATCAGTGCGCGCGCAATCGCCACCCGTTGTTGTTGTCCACCAGAGAGTTGGGCGGGAGTATTTTGTAGTCGGTCAGCCAGTCCGACGCGCTCGAGCATTGTCCGAGCTCGAGCCGTACGCTCATTGGCAGTAACTTTGGCGTAAACCAGCGGTAATTCAACATTTGCCAGAGCACTCGTGCGAGGTAGTAGATTAAACTGTTGAAAGACAAAGCCAATAGACTTATTGCGCAGGTGCGCCCGTTCGATCTCATTGTACGAGCTGACTTCACGATCGTTGAGCTTGATCAAACCACTGGTGGGCACAGCCAGAGTACTGGCTACCTGTAAAAATGTTGATTTTCCCGAGCCAGATGGACCCATGATCGCCACAAACTCGCCGCGATCAATGGTCAAGCTCACCTCATGGAGCGCCTGTACGAGCACGCCGCCAAGAGTATAGTGTTTTGAAACATTCTCAAGTGTGAGTAGCATGTGAGACTTTCAGATTACTCTGGCAGGAGCACTTGGTCACTTTCGCTCAGACCAGAGAGCACTTCGACCACGTCATCTGTTTCTTTGCCAGTGGTGATTTCTCGCTCCTCCGTCGTTTTTTCTCCGGTGCGAACGTCGACATAGATTTTGTCATCACGAATCCTCGTAGCGTTGAGTGGCACGGTGAGGGCTTGTTCGACTTTTGTCAACTCGATCGTGGCGTCTCCGTTCATGCCCAGGCGAAAGCGTAGTCCATCGTTGGCAGACAACAAGGGAAAACGAACGCTAAAGACCGTCCCATCGGCAATTTCACTACTGGCAAACGAGACCCGTTCAACGGCGGTGGCAAATATTTCTCCCTCGAACGCATCCAGGCGGATTTGAGCGGACAATCCCTCTGAAATTTTTGCGACATCTGCTTCATCAACTCGACCGACGAACACGAGCGAGGTGGGATCAACGAGTTCAAAATAATCGCTGCCCAGCAACTGGGTGCCTGCACTGGTGATCGGCGAGTGGGTGAGAATGCCGGCAAATGGTGCCGTCAGGCGAGTATTTTTGATGGCGATATCTTGTATTTCTACATCAAGTACCTTATTCTCTAAATCCCACTGCGCCTTGTCTTTGGCAAGTTGCTCCGCGTCGTTGAGCCAGCGATACTTGGTGTCATCAATGCGCGCTTCCCAATCCCAGCGGTTTTGCATGTAGAGGTTGAGATCTTGTTGGAGCGATTTTTGCAACGAGGCTGGATCAAGGGTGGCAAGCGTTTGCCATTTCTTGATGGCATCACCTTCTTGTGCGCTCAGGTACGTAACTTTACCGCCAGCGATGAAGCGCAGGCGAGCTTTTTGCAGCGCATCAACCGTGCCAGAAATTTCGAGCGTTTCAATTATTTCTTGGCGCACTGGAGTGATAAAAGCGAGCGGTCTTTCTTGTTTGCGTGAGCGAATGACGATAAAACCAAGCAGAATCAGGAAAATTATCACTATTCCAATAACCAATTTTTTTCGTTTTTTGAGTTCGGCAAGTATTTTCACCTCGACATCATACCATCTGCGGCAGGTGAGCGGTATAATACTTAGGTGCAGTGAGTCGGTAGCTCAGTTGGTTAGAGCGGTAAGCTTATACCTTACTGGTCGGGGGTTCGAATCCCTCCCGACTCACTAGTAACAAATACGGTTTTTCAGAGGGGTATGATCCGTTCTAGAACTCGTAATATTTGAAACGGTGCGTAAGCTCAGTATATAATAGAGACATGCAAGATAAACTAACAATGCCGGATATTTTCAAAAACCGTCGTTATCGAGGCAAGCATGTTATCCTTGTAGCAGGTAAAGTTTATACTGCCAAGACAGGAGAAGGCGCCGCAGAAATATTGAAAAAGTTAGAAAAAAAGTATCCTGATATTACTCCAGAGGTAGCATACCTTTCTAAAGCCAGATCACTGATACTATGGATGTAGAATTTGACTTTGAAGACAACGGGGAAACTCCATTTGGGCATATCTACAGACCCGTTGCAAGGGTCGGTTTGAAGTCGCCATCTGTTGATAAATCTGTTGATATATGGATGGTTGTTGATACAGGAGCAGACTACACTATAATTCCTCGCCATTTTTCGGAAAAGCTGAGAATCTCTTTAGAGAGAGATTGTCTCAAAGACATTACGCTCGGAGTTGGTGGGACTCAAACTATTTATTTACTGAAATCTAAAATTTCTGCCACAATCGGTAGCATGCAAAGGAGAATTCCCATCGCTTTCTTCGATAATAATGAAGTGCCTGCTTTGCTTGGGAGATTAGGATTTTTGGAGACGTTTAATACGGAGTTTCTAAAATCTCATGCGGTAGTTTTCAGAGAAAACTAAAACCAGTTGAGAGCCTGAGTTGGCTTTTTGTGACTTACTCAGTTTCAACAATATTTTTCAGTTCCACCGCGTAGCTCAAAGGAGTATATATATCTTTGTCTGGATGTTTTATTTCAGAAATGAGCCTAATTTTTTTTCTGTCAGAGTCGAGAACTTCGCCCGCAAATTTTTTGTATTTCAAACTGTTTCGGTGTCTGCCATTGACTAATTTATTTTTCCAAAGATCATACTCTTCCACTAACCCTGCCACATGTTGTTGACTATGAGTTTGGTAGACTCTCGATCCTTCCTGAGATGAATCTCGCCAAACAGTAATAGAGCAAGCAATGCCACCACCATCTCGAAGAATATAGACGGTAAATTTTTTATCAGATTTTTGGGCGCTTACTTCTAGTCGATACTTAAGATGCCGAAAAATCTTTTGCGACCCCTCTGAAATCGTGTACTCAATCTCTGTCCTGGCGTTGTTGAGGAACAGCCATTCCGGTCTATTCCACATGTACGTTGCTAGTGCGACTGCGCACATCGAATGAGGTTGCATGTGGGTATTATACCGCGATGTCTAGTTTACAGTTCACGCCTAGAGTAAGAGCAAGAGAGCAGCACCGACACCGAGGGTGATGAGACCTGCTTTGAGCCAATTCAGCCAATCCTCTGGACCAGTTTGTGGTAGCTCTGCTGGGAGGGCAGGTTGACCACCCTTGGTTTCCGCTGGAGGTGTGTAGGTCACACTGCCGGAGGGGGTGGTACAGGTCGCCGAGTTGACGTAGTTAGCGAGCCGACAAACCTTGCCTGCTGTCTGACCCACGAGTGCCGTGTCGTAGCAAATGTGAGCGGTGTTGGAACAGTCAGCATTGGTAGCACAAATTTGGTTGCAGCCGATTGCCGGAGCAGGAGGTGGTGCAGAGGCACTTTGGCAACTAGTGTTAGTTTCATTGCCGGTTAGGCGACAGACTTTGCCCGTTGTTCCACCAGCGTTGTAGCAAACGTAGTTAGTGTTGTAGGACTGGCAGTCTGCTGTGGTATCGCAAGTAGCGTTGCAAGTGTAGGTCTTTGGTGGAGCGGCACAAGTTGCAGAGCCTCGGTTAGTATCCAGGCGACAGCGGTTACCTTGATCTGCAGCACAGATATAGTCATTATTCACTGTTTTGCATTGGGCATCGGTGGTGCAAGCAGTGTTGCAGGCATAGGTGATGGCAGCAGGCTGACACGTTGTTGAAGCAGTATTAGCAGTCAGCCGACAAACCTTAGCACCAGTTGCGCCAAAGCATGAGTAACCGGCATTACCACCTTTGGTTGTATCTTGACACTGAGTATCGGTGGTGCAAGTGCTACCGCAGCTGTAGGTTGGAGTCACAGGCTGACACGTTGTTGAAGCAGTATTAGCAGTCAGCCGACAAACCTTAGCACCAGTTGCGCCAAAGCATGAGTAACCGGCATTACCACCTCTGGTTGTATCTTGACACTGAGCATCGGTGGTGCAAGTGCTACCGCAGCTGTAGGTAGGAGTAGTACCCTGACAATTTGCAGCCGTTGGCAAGGAAGCCAATCGACACTTTCCACCCGCGTTGTCTCGTTTAGCCAAGGCTCCTCCACGAACGATAAACTGCTTTATGCTCTTATCTTTTTGTATAAAGGCAGAGAAGCTTGTGAGATCGCCAGAACCCACACCATTGGCCGCACTGTTTTCAACAAAGTTTGGCCATTGTGTTCTAGTGGGATCAGAATTGCGAACATATAGTTTAAAATCACGCACGAGATGTTGTTTTATGCTTTTACCATCTGGCATTACGTAAGCAGAATAACCAGTTATAACGCCGGTGTCTGCTCCAACACCAGTAAAATTATTCGTTGCTTCAACCCAATCTGACCAATTGACTCCACCATTTGCGCCATCTCGGGTCCAAACCTTGCCACCAATTACAGCATGCTGACGGATTGTTCCAGTAGCACCACCTGTTTCTGGCACAACAAACGCTGAAAGACTTGTGATTGTGCCTGACCCAATGCCATTTAGAGCATCATTCTCTAGCCAAGCTTCCCACCCACCAGATTCAGTTAAGGTACGGGCAAATAACTTGCCACCACGAACCAAAAACTGTCTGATTGAGTTGTCTGGACGCGTGAATGCTACAAAACCAGTGGCAGTGCCAGCTCCAATAGAGCTTGGAATTGCTTCTGTGCTATCAACCCAAGCTGTCCATGCATCTGTGCCATTGCCAGCATTTGGACGATAGCAAATAAAATTAGCGTTTATAGCAGAGCACTGCGCGTCATCTGTGCAGTCAGTGTTACAAGCATAGGCACTGGCAATCGGTTGTCCACTTTGGAATGCAATACTAAACGCTTTAGAACAAGCATTGATCGGTGGTTCCACCGGCATAGCGGCACTGGGGCGAGAGACCGGCGCGGTCGGGGCAACTGGTTCGGCAACCTGTCGTTGCCGTTGAGCAATCAGAACGCCAGAGATAGCAATGATGAAGAAGAGGGATAATCCGACGACAGTCAGGATCGATCGCATGCCAAATGACTTTTTCTGTTTTACTGGTGGGGTAGTCGTGCCTAAAGCAGTCATACCATGTTTATTGTAGGTCGCTGGTTGTGATGTCTGTGGATGTAGCATGTTTAGTTAACCTCACAACTCGCTTGGTAACTACCAGTGTACACAGCTTGGAACGAAGCGGTGTTACCACTACTGGAGAGTGTGCGCTGCTGCTGCCCGGGTTCTGTGACTTGAAATATGTAGTTGGTCGCCCCAGTGACTTGTGTGCAGGTAAGACTTACTGTCTCACCATACTTTGGAGCTGCAGGGTTCATGGTGAGAGAGGCGCAAGCTAGTGGTGTGCTTGTCGCACAAATAAATTCCGGTGAAAAGCCCATTCTAGTAGCATCGGCATTAGTGCTGCCCCCTGGCAGTACCCATTGTATGGACGCATTAGTGTACGTTGCATTTGGTACAAGAGATTTTGCAATCGAGCAAGTGCCGTTAGTACATACTTCTGATGCGTTGAGTAGGTAGTATTGGTCTCCGGTGTTATTTGGAAATCCCTCATTTGTGCCACAGAACCATGGCATTGTCTGACCAGGTTTATTTGGATCAGTACACTCGTTTGCTTTATCAATTCTTAGAATATATTTTTCTACCGAACTGTTATGTGGCCAGGAAAATGTTCCCAATTTGCCGTCTGATCCAGTACAAGCGACCGATGGGGTAATCTTATCTGGGTTTGGTGGAGGAGTGGTGTCGCCACCGGGGGGAGTAGCAGGGCAGTCGGTGAACAGCTGGTGGCCGCAGTAGTTATCTGTCCCACCGTCTGCAACTGAGTCATAGTCAATTTGTCCGCAACCAGATGCGGGAGGGGAGCAGTTGCCATCACTCCTGCTCTCGCTTGGAGAACCAAGCCTACATTCGTTACCGTTATAATTCATCCCATTGGGGCAGTCATAAGTACGACATTGTGCGATGACTGTGCATCCAGGAACAGTTGGAGTTGAACCTTGAACTCCACCCCGAGTTGCACAGTGCTCCGTCGCCCATCTATTGCGGTCATTGCCAAAGAGATTCTGCACAGAACAACTAGCCTCTGTACCAGTCGTTCCATCGTTGCAAGTTACTGTCCAGGGTGCGCATACATAGTCACCAGTACTTGCCTGCTGACGAATGTCCTGACTCGTTCGCGAAAGGAAAAAGGCCGCGCCACCGCCAACCACAGTCAGAATCAAAATAAGTAGTCCGATTACCCCTTTAACAGGAAAGGCTTTTTTCTTCGGTTGCGGGCTCATGCTTGCAGTCGGAGGGGGTGCAATATTTGCGGCGTCATCTATGAACGGAGCGGATGGCACTGGTGGCTGGAACGGAGGTAGGGTTGCAGAAACTGGTTGTGCTACTGGAGCAGGCGGAACAACCGGCGTAACCGCAGGCATAGAAACAGTTGGTGGCACCGGAACACCAGCAGATGATTGTGAAACTGCATTAATCATGGTTTTGAAGTATATTCCAGAATACAGAGTATCGAGAAGCCGCGTCAAGTGGGAATTAGCAGTGGCTGGAGTCCAGGAAGCGGCTCACCTCCCAAAAACTTGAGGGCAGCACCTCCTGCAGCTGAGACCGAAGTAAATTTATGCTCGACATGGAAGTGGTGGGCAGCCGCAATAGTGTCTCCTCCACCGAGAACGGTAGTCGCATGAGATGCAACGATCGCCTGGGCAACAGTCTTCGTTCCTGCAGCGAACAAGGGATTTTCCCAGACTCCCATCGGTCCATTCCAAAAGATTGTTCCTGCACCAGCGAGTAGCTCACTATAGAGCTGTCTGGTTTTAGGACCAATATCGAAGTACTGGAGTTTGGATTTCTCTGGATGGTCGGCCATGTCGTGTGATAAATCAATCGTCTTGAGTTTACTTACATCTGTAGTGTCAAGGTTGGGGGCAGCGATCACATCAATAGGATAGAGTAGTTTGGGTAGGGGAATATAAGTGTCTTTCAAAATTTTTTCGGTTTTGTGCTCAACGATCAACTGCCTGGCTACAGCCACATAATCCCCCGCACCTTTATTACTCGCTTCTTCTACCAAGGAACGGTAGATTTCGAAACCTTCGGCGGAAAGAAAATTGTTGGCGATCGCCCCACCAATCAGCACCAAGTCGGCGATGCGCGCCAAGTTAGTGAGGGCGGCAACTTTGTCGGAAATCTTTGCTCCACCCAGGACAACCACAAAGGGGCGTTTTGGTTTGTGTATCAGATTGGTTAGTGTCGCAACTTCCTCTGCCAAAGCCAAGCCAGCCAAACTCGGGAGAAACTTGGTTACGCCGACCATAGAAGCATGGGCGCGATGTGCATTCGAGAAAGCCTCGTTGACGTAAACGTCAGCGAGTTGTGCTAGTTTTTTGGCAAACTGTGCGCTATCAGCAGTTTCCTCGGGGTAAAACCGCAAGTTTTCCAGTAGTAAAATAGAGCCTGGTGCCTGTTCACGTACCGCCGCTTGGGTGAGTGGTCCGGCACAATCAGCTACAAAGGTAACGGGTCGGTGCAATTTTTCATTGAGATACTGTGCCACGGGTGCCAAACTGAGCTCTGGTACTACACGACCGTTTGGTCGTCCAAGATGTGAGATGAGGATAATTTTTGCTTTGGCTTGCTGGAGGAGTTCTAGGCTTGGTAAAACTGCGCGCAACCGGCGATCATCGCGTACGGCTATGGTGCCGCTTTTTTTTTCCAGCGGGACATTGAAATCGACCCGCATAAGGACTCGTTTGTCAGTTACTGCTTTTGTTGTCAGGGTGCAAAGTCGCAACATATCGGCATGGTAATCTCTTTTTTGTTACAACACAAGTAATCCTATCGTCTCGAGTTTCTGTGGTATACTGCGCGCACTCTTTTGAAAGGAGACCCAAATCGGCTATGCCAGCAAAATCTACTCAATCAACGGCGAAAAACGCCAGCCCAAGCACCATGGATGAGCTCTTGGCGCAAACAAAACACACGATAAAGGTTCCTAGGAAAGGTGAGTTGGTGAGCGGAAAAATCACCGGCAAGCAACGTAGAGTCTTGTTAATTGACATCGGAGCCAAGACAGAAGGTATCGTCTCAGAGAAAGAATTTGAATCTGCCAGCGAGTATATTGCCGAGCTCAAGGTAGGGGATGCGATCGAAGCAATCGTCGTAGCCACAGAAAATACCCAAGGACAGGTGTTGCTGTCACTCAAGAAAGCTGCCTCTGATGCACGTTGGGACCTGTTTGCTGAAGCACTCGAAAAAGGCACCGAGCTGGAAGCCAAAGCCATTGACGTCAACAAGGGCGGTCTCATAGTCGTCGTGCAAGGTATTCGTGGCTTTGTTCCCTCGAGCCAATTTGGCAAACACCTGATGGGCAATTTTGCTTCACTGCGAGGCACAACAATTATTGTCAAAGCCATTGAGGTTGATCGAGACAAAAATCGCCTGATTTTCTCCGAGCGTCATGTTTCGGAATCGGGTGAGATCGAGCAAAAGGAAGAGGCGCTCGCTTCGGTCAAAACCGGCGAGATCTACGACGGGGTCGTCTCCGGCGTTATGCACTTTGGTTTGTTCGTGACAGTCCAGGTCCCGCTGGGGAGTGACAAAAAAGGCCAAGTCGAGGGTTTGGTACACATCTCCGAAATCTCTTGGGAAAAAGTCTCTCACCCCAAGGAGTACCACAAAGTGGGTGATGCACTCAAGGTCCGAGTGCTCGGCGTAGACGAAAAAACTAACAAGCTCAACCTGTCAATCAAACAGCTGAGCGACGACCCATGGCTCGACATAGACACGCGCTACGAAGTCGGCATGAGCGTTGCTGGGACGGTTTCTCGTACCGAGCCATTTGGCATTTTTGTCAACGTCGAACCAGGAGTTGACGGCTTGATCCACTCAAGTAAGCTTGATGGACAGACCCAACTCAACCGAGGTGATAAAATTACCGTGAACGTGGAAAGTGTTGATCCGGTCCAACGCCGGATGAGTTTAAGCTTGGTTTTGACAGAACTGCCGGTGGGATACAAGTAGTACAAGGACTCTTTTTATGGCAAAACAACGCATGATCGTGACTGACGATCAAGTCTTAATTGATATGGATTTACTCTTCAACGCTATTCGTGAAGCCAATGGCAATTGGGAGCAAGTTGAGACTGAAATGCAGGCCTACTTGGCGGCAATTACCAATATGACCCGAACAGAAAAATAATTACTTTCTGCCTGGAGCGAGGAGTTTTTTATGGATTATGTACTTACCTGTGGTGACGAGGGTGTGCAGGTTAATGCCGGCACGAGACTAGGAATAGTTGGCGCAGGCTTTCAACTTGCGGGTTTTTCGGAGGTACTCAAGTATTTGCGAAAAAGTTTGGGAACAGATGAGTTGCGGATTGCCGGCAGCGCCGAAAACGACTGGATGAAGCAGCAACTCGATCTTGATACTTGGGACCAGGTTGATGCGAGCACACAGCAGCACATTGCCGCCTTGGCAGACGAACACAAGCTGCTCTATGCAGGCTTCCTGCCGTTTGCCGATCCGAGACAACTCAAGCATGACATCAAAGGTCACATGGTGCGGCCAAAAAAAGTCCATGTCGCCAATGGCATCTCTTTTACCCTGGGTGGTGGAGAGCAAACGTATCATCTTGGTCGCTACGTCATTAGTGCTGAGTGGATTGGTGCCGCGCCAGAAAAATTAGCCAAATCGGTGCTCGAAACCCAAGTGGCGTTTTATACGCAAATTTCGGGCAATCAAAAATTGCTGCGCGTCTGCGAAGAGCGCGGTGCGCTAGATCCCGCTGTCGTCAAGAAAAACAAGAAAAGACTCGAAAATTTGGGATTGATTTAACCGGGTTCACGCTTTATAATCATGAGCCTGTTCGGGAAGCAGATTGACATTGTGTGGTAATTTTATTGCACAATCCCTCACATTCAACAAACAGAACAAAACAGTGGATTGCCATTTGGGGCCCTTAGCTCAGTTGGCTAGAGCGCCACATTTGCAATGTGGAGGTCAAGGGTTCGAGCCCCTTAGGGTCCACAGGTTGGCAAATAGTTAGTTATTAGTTCTTGGTGTACTCGGACCTGAGTCGCACGAGGAGCTAATAACTAGGCATTTGCCTAGGCTGCTCTTTAACAAGTGAAGAACATCGTCATGATGTAGGCCAGTCGCATACTTGTATGCGACAGAGCATCTAATTTTTTTAACAGTAATTGAATAAATTACCATTTCGCTTATATGTGAATTAAAGCAGATAGAGGATGCCTTGGCTTGTTTGGCTGATGAAGGACGTTAACTCCGCGAAAGTCGTCGGGTAGCTGAGAAAAAGCGCTGATCCGGCGGTGTCCGAATCGGGTAACCGCGTCGTATGAAAGTACGATGACCATTTTCTTTATGAAATTGGGAGGCACCTGGGGAACTGAAATATCTAAGTACCCAGAGGAAAAGAAATCGAATGAGATTCCCTTAGTAAGCGACGAGCGAACAGGGAAGAGCCCAAACCGAGCTTTGCTCGGGGTTGTAGGACCTCAATAATGGACAGTTTCAGACTAATAGAACACCGTGGAATAGGTGGCCAGAGGACGTGAAAGCCGTGTATATGAAAGTTCGAAATTGCCAGTGAGTGTTCCTGAGTAGGTTGGGAGACGGCAAACTCCCTTCTGAAGCTGGGGTGACCACACTCCAAGGCTAAATACCAAACAAGACCGATAGTGAACTAGTACCGTGAGGGAAAGGTGAAAAGAAGGGCGGAAGGCCCCGTGAAATAGATCCTGAAACTATCTGCTAACAATCAGAGAGAGCTCCAATTTATTGGGGTGATCTCGTGCCTATTGAAGAATGAGCCGGCGAGTATTCGTACGCTGCAGGTTAACTCTTTTGCAAGAGGGAGCCACAGTGAAAGCGAGCCTGAATAGGGCGACCAATTGTAGCGTATGAATGACCCGAAACCGGGTGAGCTATCCATGACCAGGGTGAAGTCTCGTTAAACCGAGATGGAGGCCCGCACCGATGTATGCTGCAAGATGCTCGGATGAGTTGTGGTTAGAGGTAATATGCCAATCGAACCCGGAGATAGCTGGTTCTCCCTGAAATATATTTAGGTATAGGGTTGTGTGAATCGACGAGGGGGTAGAGCACTGATCGGGTACTTCAGGAGTAATCTTGGGTATCTAATCAAACTTCGAATACCTTGTCGTACTGCACAGCACTCAGCACCTGGGAGCTAAGTTCCAGGTGCAAAAGGAAAACAGTCCAGATCGACAGCTAAGGTCTCAAAATGCATGTTTAGTGGGAAAGGAAGTGTATTTCCTCAGACACCTAGGAGGTCGGCTCAGAAGCAGCCATCCTTTAAAGAAAGCGTAACAGCTCACTAGCCGTAGGAAGTATGCGCCTAAAATCCAACGAGGCTGAAACATGCTACCGAAGCTTCGGATTTTTCCACCTTTGGTGGGAAAGTGGTAAGGGAGCGTTCTGTGTACATTGAAGGTATCCCGTAAGGAGATACTGGAGTGATCAGAAGTGAGAATGCCGGCATGAGTAGCGAAATTGCAGTGAGAATCTGCAACTCCGAATGACCAAGGTTTCCGCACCCACGTTCGTCGTGTGCGGGTTAGGCGACCCTAAGGTGAGTCCAGTTAATCTGGAGTAGCCGATGGATTACCGGTTAATATTCCGGTCCTTGGTATGTATCATTCGACTTGGGGAGGGACGGTACTGGATAGTGTGCGTCCCGCTGTGAAGGCGGGATCAAAGCAGTGAAGCAGTCTGAATAGGCAAATCCGTTCAGGCGTTTATCTGAGCTGTAATAGGCACTCAAACCTTCGGGCGAGAGTGTGCGCATAAGTTTGGTATCCTGGAAAAGCTTCGCAAGGAGATACATATCAAATCGTACCGACAACCGACACAGGTGGTTAGGTCGAGCAGACCAAGGAGAGCGAGAGAAGGTAGTTTAAGGAATTCGGCAAAACAGCTGGGCGTAATCTAGAGAGATGCCCTCCCCGCCTCTGGCGGGGCGCAGTGAATGAAGTGGGATGGACTGTTTACCAAAAACACAGGTCCGTGCAAACTCGTAAGAGGAAGTATACGGGCTGAAGCCTGACCGGTGCCAGAAGGTTAACTGCGTGGGTTTTTTCCACTTCGGTGGAACGAGCCTGCAATGGAAGCCCTGGTGAACGTCAGCAATAACTATAATTGTTCTAAGGTAGCGAAGTTCCTTGTCGCTTAATTGGCGACCCGCACGAAAGGTATAACCAGTCTCACACTGTATTAAACTATTACTCGGCGAAATTGAAATGGCTGTGAAGATGCGGCCTACTGGCGGCAGGACAAAAAGACCCCATAGAGCTTTACTATAACCTGGCACTGAAACTATGTACGGAATTGTTTAGCATAGGTGGGAGAATCCTTCATTTATGGAGGGTTCACCAGTGAAATACCACCCGTTTTATACATATTTTCTTACCCAATCTGTCTGCAAACGGCAGAGGGGACACTGTTTGGTAGGTAGTTTAACTGGGGAGGTTGCTTGCTAAAGAGTAACGCAAGCGCGCAATGGTACCCTTAGCCTGGATAGAAATCAGGCTGGACGTGCAATGGCAAATGGGTGCCTAACTGTGAGACATACAGGTCAAGCAGATGCGAAAGCAGGTCATAGTGATCCTCGTGTGTTTTGTGGAAGACACCGGGCTTATCGGATAAAAGCTACCTTGGGGATAACAGAGTCATCGCACCTAAGCGTTCCTAGCGTCGGTGCGGTTTGCTACCTTTATTTACATTGGGGTCCCTTGCGAGTAATTGCAAGGTGCTGGTCTAAGGACACACACTCAAGTGTGGAACTTAGAAAAACATGAGCTCATAACGGTGAACTCTGAAGTGTACTACGCTACATGTCATGTAGCAGGTATACCATGACAACACCGTGGGAAGTCTAACGGGAAAACTATTTCCGTTATGACCCCGTATCGACTCAAAGTTTCGGGACAAAACTTTGGATGGTTTACGTCTGTGAACCATAACACGCTCACATCCTCTTACGTGAGAGGATGAAGGTATAGTCAGACTCATTACGAAAGTTTTGAGAGTTTCGCGATGTCGGCTCATCGCATCCTGGGGCTGTAGAAGGTCCCAAGGGTTAGTCTGTTCGCCTATTAAAGCGGTACGCGAGCTGGGTTCAGACCGTCGTGAGACAGGTCGGCCTCTATCCGCCGTCAGCGTTAGATGATTGAGAGATTTTGCCCCTAGTACGAGAGGACCGGGGTGAGGAAATCCCTAGTGTTCCTGTTGTCGCTGTCAAGCGCACTGCAGGGTAGCTACATTTTTTTTGGATAACCGCTGAAAGCATCTAAGCGGGAAGCCATTCTCAAGATTAATCATCTCCATTAGACCCGTGGGAGACTACCACGTTGATAGGCCGTCGGTGTAAGCCTGGTAACAGGTTCAGCCTAACGGTACTAAGTGTCAATTGAACATATAAGCTGAAATTATTTGCTAGTGTTGCTAACCGCATGCGGTTGGTGACGCATCATGATGTATTCTTCACTTGTTTAAGAGCAGTCGCTCGATAACATATATTTGAGCAGAGCGCTTTGTTCTGGTCTTTGGAGCGGGGTGGAACCAACTCTTCCCTTCCCGAACAGAGTCTTGAAACGCCCCAGCGCTGACAATACTGCACGGGCAACTGTGTGGGACGATAGGTCAAGGCCAGAACAGAGCGCTTTTTTGGTATATAGTGATCACCATGTTCTCAGAAAAACACCATTTTTGGCTCGAATTTGTTTGGGCAATGACAGTCAAAGAGATCAAGGCGCGCTACAAGCACGCCATTTTGGGTTTTTTGTGGATTATCCTCAATCCACTCCTGCAGATGCTGGTCATCGGCTTTGTGTTCCAGTTTTTTCTCCCCGTGCAGGTTGATAATTATTTCCTATTTCTTTTTTCTGGTTTACTGCCCTGGATTTTCTTTTCTTTCACTTTGAGCAAATGCACGCCAGCCATTGTCTATGAGCGCAGTTTGATCAAAAAAGCACGCTTTCCGCGCGAGGCGATTATTCTTTCGATTGTTTTCTCCAATGTCTTTCACTTACTTGTGTCACTCGCACTCTTACTTGTAGTGCTACTTTTTGTGGGGGAAGTGTCTTTGTTGCAGCTTGCTTTGTTGCCCGTGGCAATACTGTGGATTACTTTGCTTGCGAGCGGTTTATCGCTCTTGGCCACAGCGCTCAATGCGCGTTTTCGTGACGTCAACTTTTTTGTCCAGGCCGTTGTACCCTTGTGGTTTTATGCCACGCCAATCGTCTATACACTTGATCTCATTCCGCACAACTTGCACGCGCTTTTTTACCTCAATCCCATGACCGCGGTGATTGAAGCCTTTCGCTTTGCACTACTTGGATTGCCCATTACCCAACTGCCATTTTGGTTTGTCAGCATTGTCGTTAGTTTGGTACTTTGCGTTTTTGGTTGGCTGGTTTTCCAGCGGGAGAGTCAGTACTTTGATGATTGGGTGTAGGTACTATGAAAAAAAAACAGATCGCCATAGAGCTCAAACATATAACGAAGCGCTACGTGCTCCACCACGAAAAGCCGACGTTTAGCGAGCAACTTGTTCGAAGAGGTAAACGAGAAGAATTTATTGCGCTCAATGATATTTCTCTAACAATTTATAAAGGCGAATCAGTTGGTATTATTGGGCCCAATGGGGCTGGCAAAACGACACTACTGAAAATTATTGCGGGTATCACAACGCCAACACTCGGATTAGTATCTGTCCACGGTCGTGTAGTTTCACTGATCGATTTAGAAGCGGGATTCAACCCTGAGTTGACTGGCGAGGAAAACATTTATCTCAACGGTTTGGTGATCGGCATGCGGCGAAAGGAAATTGAGAGAGTCTTCAAAAAAATTGTGGCCTTTGCAGATATTGGCACCTTTATTGATGCGCCTTTATATACTTATTCACAGGGCATGAAACTACGACTTGGTTTTAGTGTGGCGGTACACGCCGATCCTGATATATTGATTTTGGATGAGGGGATGGCGGTGGGGGATGAGGAGTTTAGGAAGAAAAGTGGGAAGAGGATTAAGCAGTTTTTTAAGGAGGGAAAGACAATACTCATTGCCACACACTGGTTGGAGTACTTGAGAAAAAATTGCACAAAGCTTTTGAATTTACAAGAGGGAAGTATTAAAAACTTTTTACAGATAGCTAGTCACAGAACGGTACAGTGAGTAAAACCATCTCTGTAGTTATCTGCACTAACTTGCTACGCAAAAAACAACTGAGGCGTTGTTTACTGAGTGTTTTATGCCAAACTACTCAGCCGAATGAGGTTTTGATTATTTCTCATGGAGTTATCGATAAAAAAGCTTTTGACTTTGTTCGAGCGTTTAAGTTATTGCGAATTATACACACAAATGCCAAAAACCCTGCTGAGTTGAGAAATATTGCTATTAAATTAGCTTTGTCAAAAATAATCGCATTTATCGATGACGACGCATTTGCATCAAGAATGTGGATAGAAAATATTTTAGCAACTTTTGCAAAAAATTCACCCGCAATTGTAACCGGTCCAATACAAGCAAGCAACTCAAGTAACTACTGGTCAAAATTTTCCGAACTACTCGTATCTCCAATAAGTGATGGCGAACAAGATTGCTGGTTCGTCATTGGAGCAAATTTTGCAATAAATAAACATTTTTTTCTTCAACATAAACTGCGTCATTCGATCATGTTCAATTATGGAGAAGATAATCAAATTTCTATTGCTGTCATGCAAGCAGGAGGAAGTATTCGTTATTCACAGGAGTGCTCTGTATTTCATGATTATCGCTTCAGTCTTAAAGATTTTTATGTGCAACAAAAAAATTTTGCAAAATATGAGTACTTCCTCATGAGAGTACAACAGTATAATTATTTTGGATTTTTGGAGTATGTTAGGTTGCCATACTTACTGCTTCCAATATTTATCTACCGCAACTTTCTTTTATTAAGAAAAGTAGGAGCTAGATGGATGATCGGTGTACTCATAAAAGAGCTTTCCGTACTAATTGGTTTGGCTGAGGGCATATTTGCCTGGAAAGAATTCTATAGAGCAAATGCTGTTGAAATTGGGAAGTTGAGAGCTCAAGCAAAAAAACTAAATTAGTTTATGTAGGGTGTTGAAATATTTTTTCCACGAAAGTTTTTTCCTCAGCTGCTTGCCTGCTTTGAGAGAAAGCTTTCTATAAAACTGGGAGTTCTTCAGTATAAGTTCAATTTTTATTGCAAATTCTTTCTCATTTGTCGCCAGCATTTCATCTGGAATAAATTCAGGGTAAGAGCAATGTTTGTAGGCAACGACTGGTATACCAGAAAGAAGCGATTCTTGCGCTGAGAAGCCATACGTTTCTAGGTTAAGAGAAGGGAGTACTACCAGAGAAGAATCTCGAATAACTTGGTTTCGTTTTTTTTCAGAGGGGTTGTGAATTAGTTGAATATTGTCGCAGAGGTTTGCACTAATTGCTTCAAAAAAACTATCTAAATGTATGTTTTTATAAAAATTGCTTAAAACGATAACGTCGGTACTTGCTAGCAAATCACTTGAAATTAAAGGTAATACTTTTGTAAAAAAGTCGGAAACTCCCTTTCTTGGCTCGATTCTAGATGAAATGACAATTGAGTTTCTGACTTTTTTTTCCGCAACACTACTCTTACCATTCTCAATAAACCCAAAACCAGGAGCGACCAATTGAGAGTTATTGATTTTTTCTTCAAATAACAGCGACTTGGCATACTTGCTGAAAACAACGATACGAGCTGGAAGACTATTTAATACTCTAGATTCTACTTTTTTTCTAATAAATTGTTTTAGATTTGCAACAATAGAGGGTTGACTCTTTGAGCAGACTTCACTTTCTTTTTCTTTGTAGTCTAGCCCATGCAACTGATATAAGATGCGAGGGAGCACGCTGAATGGTGATATAAGAGTAAGAGCAGTCAAGTTAAAAATGAAGTCAACTAGTACCAATTTATATTTTTTAGGTATGATTTTCTTGCTTGAAAAAAGTGTGAACAGGCACCAGAATCTAGTTGGTATAGAGGCGTATCTATTTTTAGATAGAGAAACTACATGAAAATCGATTTTAGCTAGGCTTGCTTTGACAGCTTCATCTATAGGAAACTTAGTGAATAAGATTATCGTGCTTCCTGTCCCAGCCATGGCTTTTAGTAACCCAGCCAGGTATGTTCTACTTCCCCCGGTGGGAATATAATCTGTGACAAACAGTATTCTTGGGTTTTTCACGAAACGTTTTCCAATGCTTTTTCAGTCACAGCAATTTTATTTTCCCAGCTGTGCGACACTGCAATCTTCCGTTGTTCTAGGGCAAAACTTTTGCTCCAAGAGTGTTTTGTCAAAGTATCAAGCGTGGTTTGCCACTCCAAAGCAGTTTTTGCAATACTAACATATTTTGAGTAGTAGTCGAGTTCCTTGATAGGAGATGAAACTACTGGCTTGCCACAATAGAAATACTCAAATAACTTGACCGGAAAAGAATGAGAGTTGAAGATGTTTTGCGTGTAAGGAATAATTGCGATGTCAAATTGTTGGATAATATTTCTAATTTCAGTTTTCTTTGATTCTCCTGTTACTACATTTTTTAATGTCAAAAGTTGCTGTAGTAGCCTAGGAATAGGGTGTTGAATGGGCCCCCAAAGTACAAAGTCCCATTGCTTATTATTCCTCACAAGCTTGGAGAGCAAGGAAATATCAAGTCGTCTGTTAATTCCTCCCACATAGCCAATAATTGGTTTGTTTCTACTAAAAACTATAGTGTCGTTTTGTTTGGAGCTTGCAAATGACTGCAAGCGAAAACCCTGGGGTACGAGCTGCACATCTTTTCTGAGTGTTTTGCAGTACCTTAGTAGGGTATAGGAATTGGCAGTTACCAGGTCTGATTTTTTAACTACCGTAGCCTCATTTTTGGAAGCTAAGATGTTTTTCCTAGATAAGGTTTTTTGGTAGTCAACAGAAAAGAAATCTACACAGTCATACAAAAACTTTGTGTTAAAAAGTAAAAAAATTTCACGCAGATGAAGCATCCAAACGAATGATGGATGAAGTAACCAAAAAATAGTCCTTCTTTTTCTTTGAATGACTTTTCCCCAAAATACAAGTGCTAGTAATGAGAGCGCTCGGTTGAGGTTGTAGATTACGGAGAATCTTTCAAGAGGCAAAAAATGTACTGACCGAAACAGGTAAAGATTTTTTTTAATGTTTTGAAAAAGCTTGTCCTTACGGTTCAAGCTAAAGAGGCTTACTGGTAAAGTGTGTTCATATAGGACTACAAGATTTTTTTTTGCTAAGACGATTGCAGTTTCAAGCGCAAAGTTACTGGTGTCATGTAGCGGTGGGATAATGATAAAGTTATTTTGCATTAGTACAGTTTTCAAATGCAGTAAATGAAAGAGGAGTATCTAAGTAGGCGCGTGTCACAACTTCATTGCTATCAAGATTGCAGTAAGATTTGATAATTGCTAAGTCAGTTTCGTTAACAAAGTTTTGATTTGGAAAAACTAAAACTCTTAGTTCGAATCGAGGCAGCTTTTTAGGTATGGAGCTGAATATAACAAGTTCAACCATTCTTCCATCTTTTTCAAAAATTTGCCAATCTTGTTGGCTACGGCTGAAGCCATTTGTGTAAAGGTAGTGTTTCACAGAAATGCCTCCAAGGTCTGTTATTAAAACTGATAAGTTGTTTTGGTTTGATAAAAGGTGGTCATTTTCAATTTTTGTATTTGGGAATTCTGGCTCATAGTTTAAGATATAAAACAAATATGTGAATAAGAGTAGAAGACAGAGTGGCAAAGTTTTTTTGCTTATTGCCAGTGTCGAAATGACCATGACTATGGAAACCACTGACGTGATAAAGTGTCTTGCTACAAATAATTTTGTTATAGAAGAACGAGAAACTCACAGCCACCAGAATAGGAAGCAACGCGTATAGTAAAATTGTTTTATTTTTTTGTATAAATAATAAGCATAGTAATCCAATTGTAATGGCGATATATGACCCATAGATAATATAAAAACTCTGTGATTGATTTAGATGTGTTAGAAAGTTTAATCCAAAAATTCCGTTAAGAAAATCGAACAGGGATGTATTGTTTGCGTATGAGTTAAGCAAAGAAATTTCAGAAAAATTTCCAATAAAAATAGGCATCCATGTGATTAGGCATAGTATAGATAGCCAAAACCAAGCAATAATTTTCTCGATATTTTTCACTTTAAATATCAGCAAAACTCCAAAAGGTATGATAAACCATATAGTCGAATAGTCCCAAAAAAAGCTTAAAACTATTAGAAAGTTAATGAAAATTAATTGCCAACTTAGCAGCTTTGGTTCTCGATTGAAATCAAACTTTCTTGTTACAACCAAAAAAACTAGAAATAAAAAAATAGCAACGCCATACGGTCTCAAACTAAAGGAGTTTACGGTAACTGTTGGGTTGATGGCAAAGAGTATGCCGCCGACAAATGATACAGCTAGAGAGCTTGTTGTCTTTTTTAAGTAATACATCAGGGGGATTGTTGCCAAGCCACCAAACACGAGCGATAATGCTCTAAGTGCAATTTTATTGTCATTCGAAAAGAAATTCAGCAGAGCTTTAGTGTAAAAGTATAAAAGTGGGGGATGCGACTTATCCCAATGTTCCACCAAAGCCAGTTGCTTCCAGTCATTTTCTTGTACTATTTCTAAAACCATCGCCTCATCAATCCATAAGTCCTGTGTCAACGAGTAGTGGTAGCGAAGTAATATTGCTATAACAGTTATTAGAGTAACTGCTGAGTAAAAATATTTATTTGATCTTTTCATGACTTTGCTGAGAGCGATGATACAATCACGCTGTGAACAGGCATCTGACAAGATTATCTCATTCTTTTCTCACAAAAAAGCACCAGCGCACATACGTATGGCGATTCCTTTCGATCCTCATGATTGCCTTACTTGCCATTGGGACCGTACGTTTTTTTTCTAAAAGCAACGAGTACCGCTATGTGCGGGTTGAGCTAACCGGTCGTGAGTGGTGGTATGGGGCAATTGACCCACCACCGTGGTTGGCATCTGAAATTGGGGTTGGCGATACGGAGCTTGAACCAAACGGTGCTGTTTCGGCAGAAGTGGTATCGTACGATGCCTACCCGCAGGGTGATGAAAAAGTAAAATTTTATCCGGTAATAAAACTCAAGGGGAGTTATGATCGTCGCTCTCAGCAATTTATCTACAAAGGTTTACCAGTTGCAGTAGGTGGAAGAATTGCCATAGATTTATCTGGCAAAAAACTACTGGGTATCATCACCCATGTATCAGATGAACCAATTACTTTGCCAGAAGAGTCTCTCCGTATTAGAGCCATTTGGCGTAATAGGGATCCGTGGATAGTTGCGGCGCTCAAGCCTGGTTTGACTGCAATTAACGCTGGAACAGGTGAAGAGATTGCGCGGGTGCTTTCGGTTGCCACACAAGTACCTACGACAGAGATAATCTCATATGTCTATGGTGGTGCAGTTGTCTTTAATAAAGATCCTCAAAAGCGTGATGTAGTACTGGAGCTTGAGATTCGCGCACAAAGTATTGGTGGCGTATGGTCATATGCAGGGCATCAGAAGGTAAAACTCGGCGAGTCACTTTGGGTGTATACCGACACTGTCGATATTGAGGGGATTGAGATTACCGGTCTATATCCACTCGAAAATGAAGAATAACCAGCCGCTCCTTTCTGTGTTTTTGTTTTTATTTCCCTTTGTTTTTTTTCTAGTTTCAAACAATAAATTACTCTTGGCAGTTTTTCTGATTGGGGCAATTTTTTTGTCCTTTATCAAAGTGAGCTATGAGCGGGCACTCTTTATTCTAGTACTGCTCAGTTTGCCGCTAGAACACGGCTTGAGAGGCGGCATGGTTACAGTTGTTAATGCGGCTATGACGCAATTTGGTCTTGGATATAGCTACTACTTTGGTCTAAGCAGCAAGTTTTTATTGGTACTACTGGCAGGACTCAGCGTTCCCAAAATATATCAACGGCACTCTCGCTCACTGCTCCTGTTTTGCATATTCTTGACTTTCTGTCTTGTGCAAGTAGTCCTGCCACAGTTTGATACTCATGTCGTGCTCGGTTTGATTCGGATGCTCTATCTATTTTTACTTTTTCTGTTTGCCCGCTATAGTTTGCTCAGAGCTGCCAATAAAAAAAATTTGCGAACGGTTGTGGCTGGTTGGCTGCTATTTTTTGGCGTCATTGGCAGTTTGCAATTTTTACTAGGTCATAATCTTGGTTTGTATCTAGAAGAAGGCGGTGTTATTGCCCCATTTGGCTACTCGACCAATGAGAGTTCTTTTTTATATAGAGTATCAGGCACTCTGGGACATCCGACTTTTTTTGCCAGCTGGCTATCATTGTTATTGCCTATTGGCTTAGGCAAACTTGCGGTTGCAGCAAAAAAACAAGTCAAAATTATTTCCGGGATGAGCATTGCAGCAGGAGTACTCGCGCTGTTTGCGACATATAGCCGGAGTGGGTGGATTGCGCTTGGGGTAACCGGAGCACTTTTTGTTGGGTTTTTTGCCCGAAAGAAAAAAATCCTGCTGCTCGTCAGTCGCTGGAGATGGGTCTTATTGGCTGGAGTCGTCATTATTTTTTTGTATGGTGGCTATTTTTTTACCCGATTGCAGTCGTTTTCTTACATCTTTTCCCTTGGTAGTGGGAGAGGTAGAGTTGAGTTAACAGAAGAGGCTGTGGAGATGATCCGCTCATTTCCATTTTTTGGTGTCGGATTAAATCACTTCACTCAGACGATGGTGACCCAAAATGTTTCTGGTGCGGCTGCCTATTTTCTGTACCCAGTTCATAATACCTGGCTGCTGTTTGCGAGCGAGCTTGGCCTGCCCGCGGTGTTTTTATTCGTTCTTTTTGTTTTGTATATCTTGCGACGTATACCAAAAAGCCTAACCCATTTTTCAGTTTGGGTTGCCTGCATCACTTTTTTAATAAACTCACAGTTTCATACGCTATTTTCTCAGGACCCAACCCTTGACTTATTTGTGGTATTTTTGGCATATCTCGATACCACAAAAAGCACATGAAAGTCTCTGTCGTTATTCCTTCCTGCAACAGATGGACGAGTCTCAAACGTTGTTTGGCTGCATTAGCTATTCAGACCAGATTGCCAGACGAAGTAATTGTGGTAGAAAATGCCGTGCGAAAGCATTATCCAATTGCTAGATCTGAGTTTAAAAACTTGAAAATCCACCATGTGTTAGAAAAAACTCCCGGCAAGTCGACAACAAGGAATATGGGAATAATGAAGGCTGCCGGTGAAATTATTGCATTTCTTGATGATGATTGTGAGCCAGTGACACATTGGCTAGAGAAAATTTGTGAGCCATTTACACAGAAAAAAATTGTGGCAGCTCTTGGTGTATCAGAGGAAAAAGTAACGTCACTTCTTATGGAAACGTACCTTTTTCAGTATGAAAAGTTTTTTTTGCAACTGCGTATCGATAAAAGTACCAGACGAGTTACTTGTGGGGCTGCGCTCAATACGAGAAACTGTGCCGTGAGAAGAAAGTTTTTGTCCGAAAAGAACATTGCGTTTGACGAACGCTACAATGAATATCTTTTTGCAGAGGATGCAGATTTTGGTGAGCAGATAGAAAAAGCAGGCGGAGATATGGTGTACAGCCCAAGTGCCATTGTTGTTCATAATGAGCAAGCAAATTTTTTGAGCCTAATCAAAAAGAAATTTTTGAATGGCAGAGCGATGTTTGTTTTACAAAAAAAGGGCATTTTTCACAAAAGAGATGTAGAGAGAAATAAGTCGCTGCGAATTTTTCAACGGATTTCGCAGCTGCTTGAGGGAAAAAGCCTTTGGCAAAGTATCTGTGTCATATTTTTCCTGAACAGTATTTTTTGGTCGTATCGATTGGGGTATAACTTGGAGCGCATGAAACATGTTTTTCAGCGAGTTTGAACTACGAACAAAGTTTATTACTGATCCCTTGCGGGAATTTCCCCGGTTGATACAGTTGTCCCAAAAAAGATTGATAACAATTGGGTATCTGAATGCGCATGTGCTGGCATTGTTGCTCGTATCAAGAAAGTTTAGACAAACCTTTGCCAGCCTTGATTATGTCTACCCTGATGGTTGGGGTGGCGTATTGTATCTTCGCTTGCTTGGATTATCGGTGGAACAGAGAAGCTCTGCTCCAGATTTTTTCTTTCCTCTTTGTGATTGCTTAAAAGAAAATACTCCGCTTTTTTTACTCGGTGGCAACAAAAAGGCGGTGAGGCGACTCGCAGAAAAAATTTCGGTTCAGGTGCCACAGGTGCAAGTAGTCGGCACGCAGGGTGGTTATTTCCGCAATGACAATTTAGTGGTAAGGAAGATTATTCAAGCTCAACCAGATTGGATTCTTGTGGGTATGGGAGCTGATCAGTTTTGGCAACTACCCAAGCAGGAACAATGGGTAATCAAGCATCTTGTTCAACGTATTGACCGTGGATTGATGTGGTGCGTGGGAGATCTTTTTAATCAAGTATTTACGGAAAGAAAATCACAATCCTGGTACACTGAGTGGTGGGAAAGGCTGAAAAAGCAACCCAAAAAAATGATTGCTCGTTATATTTTCGACGCCATTGGATTCGCAATTGTAATGATACTTGTGACAATACAACTATGGAAACCTCGCAGTACATTAGAGAAAAACTAGTCTTTCCATTTGTGCTGTCACTGTTTCTTTTATTGGCAATTCTATTTGGCGCAACGTATCTTTTCGTCTATATTCTGGCTGCACTGGCAGTATTATTTCTCCTTCTATCACCCAGACTGGCAGTTGCGCGAGTAGGCAAGTACAAAAAACTCCACTGGCTCTGGAGTATATTTTTTTTCTGTCTCCTTGTTTCTGGTTTCTTTTCGCATAATTTGCCTGCTTCGCTCGATTCGTTTCTATTTTTTGCAGGTGGCTGCTTGGTCTTTTATGCTGTATTACTCTCGAAACAAAATTACTTCTCAAAAAACGTCTTGCTATTTTTTCTTCAAGCTGTAGTTTATTTGTTGGCAGTTATTTCTTTGCTATTGACGCTTTTTCCTGTTATCGCCACTTTGCCAAGATCAAATCAATTAGCATTGCTTGGCGGTCACAGCCATACGGGGTACGTTATTTTGTTGTTTTTGCCATATTTTTGGCATAGTTGGAAACACGCCAAACGAAAACTAGGGCACTCGTTCATTTTGGCAGTTTTATACTTTGCACTGGTTGCAAGTAAGGGCAGATTGATCATTTTTTTGACTGGTCTACAAACTTTTGGCATTTGGTTGTTGTACTGCAATCGACGTACAGCTCAGAAAAAAACCCAGAATTGGTTTATCCTATGTAGTGCGGTTGGTCTGCTAGTGCTCTTTGCCGCAGTGGCGAGCATACCTTTTTTGCCGCAACAAGTACTACCCGCACCCGTTCGTCTTGAACCGCGTCCGTTGTATTGGCAGCAAGCACGATTGGCGATTCAAAGCAACCTTATTTTTGGGTACGGTCCAGGCACATTTAGTTTAATCTCACATAAGTTTGCACAATTTCCCCACGCTTTTTCTGGCTATGCACATAACACAGTAGTACAGTACTTTGCCGAGCTGGGGGTATTTGGCGGCATCAGCTTTTCGGTGTTATTCGCTTATTTGTTCTACATTGCTCTCAAGCAAAAGAACTCAACGTTGTTGTTATTGAGCCTTCAGACAAGTGTGTTTGTGGCTTTTTTCGATTTTGATTGGCATTTGGCGGGATATTTTTATCTTGTATTGGTCGTACTCGCACTACCACTACGTGAGCAGCGGAGCTTTGAACAGGCAAGATCTACCTCGGTATTGTTACGCTTCATGTTGCTAGCGCTAGCTATTTCTTCGATAGTAATCGCTGGGCTGATTCTAACGGTTGAGTCAAAAGTTTTTCAAGGAAAGTACGATGCGGCTTGGGAAATTTTCCCTTACTTTTCGTATCACCGCTTGCTATTTCAAAGTAACATAACAAGTAAAAAGAGTCTGCAAGAATTTGAGAAAGTGTATCAATTTCACCCCGAAGTTGTAGCTACTGCAGTCACCAATCCTTGGCGGGCGCTGACCAACTGGACTGCTGACAGTTCAAGTACACTCACAGCAGACCAAGCCACGCTGCTCGCGCAGCGATTGCTTGCAGCGCAGAAATATTCCTACACGCCAGAGTATAGCCAGCAAGTCGCGCTAGCATACGAGTTGGCCAGGTTAAGTGGGCCAGATAACACATTACTGCAATTGGTCTACAGCTTGGATAGTTGGGTATTGCAAAACGCCCCAGTATTTTCTCAAGAAGCAATCCTTGCTGCTTCATGCAAAGAAGTGAGCGACCTATTTACAATGACAAATTTTGTTGCACCAACTCAATTTGGCAACAGACGTTACTTGTTTCTGTATGTTTTCAACCTGCTGGCAAACAAGGCTATGACAAACAACGACATGAGCTTTGCGCAAAAAGTCGTCGAACGCATGTTTGCTTTAGCACCAGACGATTATTGGGTCAGTCAGCAACAAAAAAATTTCCCACAGGGGTATTGGCAAAACTCACGAGAGATTACAAACTCCAGCGCAACACAGCTACGCCTGCGCGAACGAGCAGAGAGGTGTCTTGAGTGATGTGTCCAGTGGCCAAGCTTGCTGTTTCAGCCTTTTTCCATTGAGCCAGCGACCGATACTTCTTCTCACTCAACACCCACTCACTCACCAGTCCAGGCAGCACCTGGTAGCGGAAGTCCCAGCTCGGTGGTAATAACTTGGCCTCCTCCACAGGCAGTGGGCGTGGACCGACGAAGCTCATCTCACCACGCCATATATTCACGAGCTGTGGCAGCTCATCGAGTCCGGTGCGTGAGAGCCAACGGCCAATGCCGACAAAACGTGGGTCGCTTCGCATCTTAAACATTGGTTCTGGTGCCTCATTAGCTTTTCTCAGTACGGGTTTCCAGCGGTCAGCCGTCGTTATCATGGTACGAAATTTAAAGAGGCGAAAAGGTTGCCTGTTTTTTCCCTGGCGTGTTTGGACGAAAATCACTGACCAGCCGAGGGTGACCCAGAGCACCATGCTCAGCACAGCGAACAGAGGTGACAGGGCAAGCAATAGGATAGTACTCAAGCAGAGATCAAAGAACCGTTTTTGCCATGAATGATAATACGGGTGAATAGTAATCGTCTGCATGGGGAGTGATTATACTGCCCGCGACAAGACCTAGGCTGTGGTCTCTTCTTTTGCCAAGCGGGAGGCAATCCAAAAACTCCAGCTACCTGAGACGATAAAGAACAAACCGCCAATAATGAGCGCGAGGGTGGTCCCGACAGAACCGGAAATGGGCACGCTGCTATTGGTGGCTGGTTGACTCGTCCGGGAGGAGCTGGTTGCAGCACTAGCGGCAGAACTCGTGGCGGAGCTGGCAGAGCTCGTTGCCCCACCAACGGGATAGGGGTTTTGGGTGCCGTAGGGTTGTGCTTGTGCCAGTTGGTTACTGGTAGCCGCAACAGTAAAGGTTTTTGTTTTGGTCACGAGCTTGCCTTGGGCATCGGTGTAGCTATACGTCACCGTATGTTCGCCCGGTTCGAGTGTTTTGCCTAGGCTAGCTAGGTCAATTTTAAACTCGCCGTTATCGTCACTGGTAACCTGCTGGGTGATGGTTGCTTCGGAGTGAATTTCGATCGCAATGATGGTGTTTGCTGGTGCGTTACCCACAATGGTGGGTTGGGTGGTGGTGACGGTAGCACTTTCGCTGGCATCGACATCAACCTTGGTAACGATTGTCTCTGGAGCGCTGGATTCTGCGACAGACACAGACTCATCCAGGAGACCGGTCAGCTGCCCTCGTCCGGCGGAGCTTGAGGCAGCAGTGCTCGTTGGTTGATCAATCGTCGCAATGGCAGCTGCTGGAGAAACAGTGGGGAGTGCCTGTGCTGCTTGGTTATTAGCGTCGGGAGGTTGGCTGCCAAAGGCGAGTCCAACTACCGGTTGGGCATCTTTGACAGCTGTACTGTACTGCAGCTTTTGCGCTATCGTCGTGCCTTGCAACTCAAGAGCAATATGTATTGCGTCGGTAATGGTGGCGTAGGCACTCCCATCTGGCGCACGCGCATTCGAAAGAGGAATGGCCCAACTACCGGAACTTTTTACGAGCGATGACATATCACCGGCGCCAGGAATTTTGACATAGACAATCGCGCCATCGGCCGGCGCTCCAGATTCAGTGGTGACCGAGCCATAAATGGTTTTGGCAGCGGCTGGTGTGCCGCTCCGTTTGGCGGTGGTAATTGAAAATGGTTGCCCAGCATTGTCAAAGGTTGCGCCGGAGCCAGTACCCAGCACGTAGTAGTACGTAGTGTTCTGGGTTAAGCCCCGCGCGGTGATGTGCTGCAAGCGGAACTCGGCGGTTGAGCCAGAGAGTTGATTGCGGTCATCACTGGTTTGCAGTTTCAGTGATTTTGCCGAGTCACCGTATTTTACAAAGCCAATGGTGGGACTCTCCGTGATAAATGACACCGTAAAGCTCGTGTCGGTGATATTGGTCACTCTGATGTTTTTTGGGGTAGTTTCTGCTGAGGCTCTGGGGGCAAAAACTCCGGTACCGCTCCCAAACAAAACAGTGCCAGCGACCAACCCAAGCACCAGAATGCCAACCCCAATCATCGTCGGCATGCGTTTTTGTAAGAGGGGAGATTTTTGTAGTTGATTAAAGCTAAGTTTCATCGGCATTCCACACAAAAAACCCAGAGATTCTGGCGTTGTTATTACTGTAGAGAAAACCTCTGGCCGTTGCAATGCGAAGAAGAGACGAAACTAAGGGGTTGCGCTGGGCTCTGGTGTGGGTTGTGCTTCAGATTGCTGGGTGAGTTCTTGTTTCGTCACACCAAGAGGCACGACGACTTCCTCTCTCGATTTTTCGTTGGTGAGTAGCTGGAAAATAGGAAAATTGGCCAGTTCTGCATCACTAAACGACCGCTTGAGCTGCATTTTGGAAAAGTGACTGGTGTCGATTGTCGGGTTAAGCGGTTTTGCAAGCTCGAGAAGCTGCTGGTCAACCTTGCTTTCTTGTTTCGCCGCAAACAGGGACACAACACCCCAAACAATGATGCAAACAAATAACAACACAAAAATGGTCAGCACACTCTGGCTTTTGCGAATTTTTTGTAGTTCTTGGATGAAGGTGTTATTCATATTATTGGTAGTATGGGGCATTCAGCTGCAGACTAGCAGACAGGCTACGGCTACCGCGTTTTTCATTGAGGGTAAAGTTGATCGTCTCGATGTGCAGCAAGCGTCGGCTGGTCAACAGCGACTCAGCATACTGTCTGATAGCCGGATAATCGCCAGTCACCACAATCTGAATGGGTAAGCTATTTTGTTCCAGCGTGGCAGAAACGCTCGCGGATGGCTCGGGAATCTGGGGCACCGTCACCCCCGTAATTATTACTTGGTTCTCCGTGGCGAGTTTTTCGAGAATTTTGAGTATTTTGACTACATCTGGTTTGCTTGGTACAGCTTCCTCGAGCAGTGAGAGTTGTGGTTCGAGTGCCGCCAGCTCACTTTGGGCCGTGCTGAGCGCTGCTACTTTTTGGGTGAGTTGTTGACTGAGTGCTCTTTTTTCTTCAATTTCTTGAATCAGGTCCGACATCGTGATGAGTGTGGGTTGCACGGCAAAGAGACCAAGAAAAATGACCAGCCCAAGTGACAGGAGTACATCGAGCGAAACCCGAGCGACCGGATTGTTGTAGAACGAAACAAGTGCTCCTTGGATTTGTTTTTGTCTGGTGGCTGCTCGCATGGTTATAATTTTTCTGTAGTAGGATCAACCGGTTCAGGTGGTTGTTTTTTTGCTTCTAGTTTGTCTGCCTGTTTTGTTTGCGCGGACAGGGTGAACACAAGCCCCGGCACATTTTTCTCAGCTGACTCTACTTTTGATACGGTTACAGCGGAAAAGTTGGGGGAGAGTTGCAGATTGATAATCAGCATGTTAAACACAGATTGGGATGGTGCTACACCGTCAATCGTAACAGTCGACGAGGTGATTCCCAGGCGATTGAGGGTAACGGCGGTTGGCGTTACCGTGCTGAGCTTCTCAAATACCTCAGCCAGGTTAGTATTTTGTTCCAGACTTTGGTAATTGGCTAGTTTGCTTTGTGTGTCGCGCACGCGCTTCTCGAGTTCTCCGTAGGACAGGACAACCGATTTTTTTTGTTGGATCTCTCGGTTGAGATCGGTGAGTTGTCGATCCATGGTAAAGCGAGCAGCAAAGCTGACAATAACAATCAACTCCGTAAAAATAACAATATAGCGTCCTGCCGAGAGTGCCCAGCGCAATACTTGTCCGAGCGGTGTCGCAAAAAACGGATCACGCGGAAGCAGATTGATGTCAATAGCGGTAACGTGGTGTGACATGGGCAGTTGTCTTGTGGTTATTGTAACGTTACAGCGAGTCGTCGTCCATGGTGTCTACGATCAACTCTGGTGTTTGGGCGACAGACTTGCGGGTAGCCGCACCAATTGAATCGAGTATCGTCGCAATAATACTCAGTTCTGGGATCGCGAATAAAGCAGCAAAGTAAATATACACCAACATCCCCATGGTACCGGTAGTAATAGTGAGGCCGATCAATTCTATGGTGCGCGAGGTATCAAAAACGAGCTCGTCGAAAATGCGAAACGGCAAATAGAGGAACACAGCCATAAAGAAACTCGCTGCCATCATTTTCAATTGCGAAGTCAGGAATACTTGGTCAAGACAACCAGGAATCCGCCGCTCCAAAAAGTACAGAAAGAGACCGAGCTCAAGTACAGCTGCGATACCGGTAACCGCTGCCAAGCCAAGGACGCCAAAATCCGTCAAGTAGATTACCCCTGCGGCTCCCAACAAATAGACCGTCACGCTGAGTGTCGTCACAATCAGTGGTGTTACCGTGTCTTTGAGCGCATGGAATGAGCGAATTAACAATTGCACCACAGCCTGGGCCGGGATAGAGAGCGCGATCACCGCCAGCACTTTGCCCATCAAGAGCGTCGTTTCCCAGGGAAAGTTGCGGGTGCCAAAAACCAACCGGACAAACGGCACACGCAGGATCAAAATCAAGACCGCGGCTGGAAAGGCAAAAAAGGTAATCTGATTGAGCGAGCGGGTGAGTAGGGTGCGAAAGCGCTTATGGTCAATTTTGGCAGATTCAGCAGATAAAAACGGCAATGAGGCTTGACCAATCGGCACACCAAACAAACGAATCGGCAAGATCATCAAATCAACCGCATGTTTCATAATGACAAAACTGAGGTTGCCGAGTGACGTGGCAAAAAATCCCAGAGCAACGCGCTGAAACTCCGTAGCGGCAATGGTGAGGAAACGCGGAGGTATGAGTTTAACGAGCTGCTGGCTTTCGGGAAGGGAGAAATCAAGCGACCAGGTAAATCGAAAGCCCAGTTTGTGCACAAACGGTACTTGAATGAGCAAATGTAAAAGTGCCCCGATACAAACTCCGATACCTGCTGCGTAGATACCAAAGACTGGTTCGAGCAAAAACACTCCCGCCACAATGCCGAAGTTATACAGGATGGGCGAAATGCTAGGGATGATAAACCGTTGGTACGACTGCAGCATTGAAGACATAACGTTGGAAATGGCAAAAAAGATCTGGGCCAAAAGCATAATTCTTGTCAGGCGCACCACAATGGTGACCTGTTCGGCGGTGAATGCGCTACCAGTTCTCAAGTACGTCAGTGGTTCGGCAAATATGGCTACGATGATGGCTGCAGCTATGAACGCGAGCAGCATAGCGGTTGTGACCACCGAAGCGAGCTTAAATGCCGCTGCTTCACTGCGTTGACGCACTTTGGCAAACAGGGGAATAAACGTAGCCGAAACCGCCCCCAGCACAATCAATTGAAAGAGCATATCTGGGATTTGAAACGCCACCAAGAGCGCCTCGTAGGCTTGCTGCGATGACTGGGAATCAAAAAAGTATGAAATTAACAAACGACTGCGTAGTAAACCAGCCAGTGATGAGGCGATGTTGGCGATGGTAATGATCAGGGCGGCCGACAAAATACTCGACTGTTTCTGCTCCAGCCACTGCATGTTGTTGGCAAACAAACTGGGAAATTTTAGGGTAGCAAACATGTGGATCATTATAGCCCCAGTCTGCTATAATCGCGGGCACGGAAAGATACAGAGGAACCTATGCCAGTTTTAAAAAATGCCAAAAAAGCTCTGCGCTCGAGCAAGCGTAAAGCTCTGCACAACGCACAACTACGTTCACAGATGCGAACGGCAGTCAAGACTGTGCAGGTCAAAAAAACTGCTGAAGCCCTGAGCCAAGCCTATCGATTTATCGATCGAGCCGCCAAAAAAAGTCTCATCCACCCCAATGCCGCGGGACGCATGAAGCAACAAGCAGCCAGTTTGGTGCAGTAAGAAAGCCGGATGACAGCTCCCGGCCAACTGCGAAATTTTTCTATCATTGCGCACATTGACCACGGCAAAACAACCTTGACCGATCGTTTATTAGAACATTGTGGTCAGGTTGATCTGGTGCACCCGTACGATCGTTTACTCGATAGTAATCCAATCGAACGAGAACGGGGTATTACCATCAAGCTTGCTCCGGTCCGCCTACCGTATACAACCTCAAGTGGTGAAGCAGTGATTCTCAACCTGATTGATACACCAGGTCACGTTGACTTTGGGTATGAGGTGAGTCGCTCGCTCGCGGCTTGCGAAGGCGTGCTCATGGTCGTTGATGCCTCACAAGGTATCCAGGCCCAGACACTTTCAACCTACCATAAAGCAAAAGATTTGGGCTTAACTGTCCTGCCAGTCATTAATAAAATTGACTTGC
>Ga0155843_106_pt1 | contig 31955 bp, 27 predicted proteins | sample RifCSPlowO2_01_FD_107497 | JGI IMG/M metagenome (GOLD analysis project Ga0155843, IMG submission 107497) | Candidatus Pacebacteria bacterium RIFCSPLOWO2_01_FULL_47_12
AGTTCAATAGCGGGCAACGTCGGCATCGGGACGACGGGACCTGGAGCGAAGCTTGAAGTAGCTGGTCAGGTGAAGATCACGGGAGGAACTCCAGGAACAAATAAAGTCTTAACTTCAGATAGTGTGGGGTTGGCTTCCTGGACAGATTTAAGCGGAATAGGTGTTACTTCTGTCACGGGGACTGGCAATCAGATCACCTCCTCTCCCACCACCGGAGCGGTTGTGCTCTCCATTCCTTCAGACTTTCGAGCTCCAGGGACAGTGAATGCGGTATCAGGGATATATACCGGAGCTGGAGCTGGAACTATCCGCCTTTCCTCAGCTGGCGCTCTGTCCAACATCACCACTCTTACTCTTTCAGGCGCTATCTCAGGTGGTACTACCTACTCAGGAAGTGGAAATATCACCTCGACCGCTGGAGTACTCACCATCTCAGGAACGGGAAACAGTTCAATAGCGGGCAACGTCGGCATCGGGACGACGGGACCTGGAGCGAAGCTTGAAGTAGCTGGTCAGGTGAAGATCACGGGAGGAACTCCAGGAACAAATAAAGTCTTAACTTCAGATAGTGTGGGGTTGGCTTCCTGGACAGATTTAAGCGGAATAGGTGTTACTTCTGTCACGGGGACTGGCAATCAGATCACCTCCTCTCCCACCACCGGAGCGGTTGTGCTCTCCATTCCTTCAGACTTTCGAGCTCCAGGGACAGTGAATGCGGTATCAGGGATATATACCGGAGCTGGAGCTGGAACTATCCGCCTTTCCTCAGCTGGCGCTCTGTCCAACATCACCACTCTTACTCTTTCAGGCGCTATCTCAGGTGGTACTACCTACTCAGGAAGTGGAAATATCACCTCGACCGCTGGAGTACTCACCATCTCAGGAACGGGAAACAGTTCAATAGCGGGCAACGTCGGCATCGGGACGACGGGACCAGACTCCAAATTGGAGATTTCGGGTGCCGGTAGCACACAGTTAAAAGTTACCGATACTACAGGAACAAGCGAAACGGTTGTCTTGTCAGAAAGTGGCTATGGTTGGATTGGAACTCAAACTATTCATCCTCTGTATTTAGGGACAGGATATGCGGCTAAGGTGTCAATTTTAACAAACGGCAACGTCGGCATCGGGACGACGGCCCCTGGATCAGAATTGGAAATTGGGACAACTACCAAAGCATCAAATACTATTGCTCGGGTTTTGGCAGGTGATTCTTACAACGCTGGTTTTGAAGCCTATGGTTCAAGCCAAGGTACCGGTTACTTGTATGTTGGCCAAGCTAGTGCCTACGGAGGCGGAGTATTCTATAACGGAGATGGAACACCAGCTTTTGCCACCGGAGAAGCAGCGGACAGGATTTCTTTTTATCGCAAGAATGCCGGAACAAATGAAGTTGCCTTTAGTTATGCGTATAACAGTAACGATGTTAATTTTAGAGGAAATATAGATGTAGGCGGTGCTGTCACCGGTGGCACCTACAACAGTCAAACAATTTCTTCTGCGGCCAGCTTTACTGGTTCTTTGAATGCGGTTAGTTGGGCAGATACAGTTCTGGTTACCAACCTCAATGCAGATTTGCTGGATGGCCTTGACTCTACCGCCTTTATAGCTGTAGCTGGCGACACTATGACAGGCACTCTCACCTTCTCTGGGGTCACCACTGACATCACCACTGCGGGCAATGAACACCTCGCCCTCATGCCAGGTGGCACCGGCAACGTCGGCATCGGGACGACGGCTCCGACCGGGAAACTAGAAGTAGCAGGCACAATCAGAATACCAAGCACAGGTTATTTTGTAGGCAATGCCGCGGCCGGGTACAGGTTCAATAACGCTGCCGATACTCTTAATTTGGCAATTATTTCTGACAGTGGCGCAGTTGATTTTTATGCAGGGAATGCATCACCTAAAGTTAGTATTCAAGCAACTTCTGGCAACGTCGGCATCGGGACGACGGCACCTGGAAACAAATTACAGGTTAACAACTATGCTGCAGGAAATCAAACACTATTTATGTTGTCTGGAGGCACGGGAGTAAATGCTACTGCTATAGGTGATGCTGTCACCATTGGTCTCGATACGTACAACAGTGGAGCTTATCCAGTGAAATTAACTTCAATTGCTACTCAAGCTGCGCCAAGTTATCCAAATAATGATTTTTACATCAGCACAAACACCAGTGGGACAGATAATACTCGTTTTTACATCAAAAATAGCGGCAACGTCGGCATCGGGACGACAAACCCTCTTACTGTACTGGACGTACAGCGTACTACTTTAACAGGAGCGGGTATTACGGGAACTTTCTCAAGCACAGATACATCAGTGTCTGATCTATTGGCCGTACAAGCTAGTGTTTTACACTCAACAGCAATAACTGGAACTACCTCAAAGACTATCCATGGAGGATCATTCAGCGCCGATCGCTATCTGCCCACAGACACAACTACAGGGACATTGACATCAATTGGAGTTAGTGGTTTTGCAACCCAAGCGACTAGTGGTGATTTTGGAACCAGAATCACTTATGGAGGACGCTTTTTTTCTACGGGAGGTACCACCGGAACTTCTACTGCGTATGGTGTTTATACTGATTCTTCAGGAGCCGATAAAAATTATGGGATTTATGCTATCTCTGCCGACAACTACTTTAGTGGCAATGTCGGCATTGGCACGACGACAGCAACAAGAAAACTTCAGGTGGAAACTAACGCGAGCGGCTGGGCACAATCTATATTGAACGATGGCAACTCCACAGATAGAATGGGTCTGCGCATCCAAGCTGGGGCAGATACCACCACTGGTACACTTATTAGTTTTTATGATGGAGATGGGACATCTCAAGGTGATATTACTTTCAATGCAGGAACTGTTGCATATGGAACCTTTACTGGAAACCACAATGCACAGCTCCCTCAAGATTACGCAACAACAGGTTATCCGTATGGCACTATTATGTGCCTTGATGACACAACCACTCTCGCGGGAAGTACACAGCCAGATTATCTAATGCAAAAATGTACCACTGCTTATAGCAATGCTATAGCTGGTGTATATGCATTCCGTTTTGAAAATAAACCAAACCTACACGCCATCTACGCGGTGGGCGACGGACATGCGCTTGTCACGAGCGAAAACGGATCAATCAAAAAGGGTGACAGTATCGTTATGTCAAACTATGCCGGATATGGTATGAAAGCAACACGCGCTGGCGTTATTATTGGCACGGCTACGCAAGACTGGACACCGAGCATGGGGAAAGAAACCATTACACTGCCAAATGGCCAACAAGCACAAGCCGGATTGGTATCTGTGTATTATTATCCAGGTATGATGTATCCAGGCTCACTGTCAGATTCGCTGATAACCGGAGCACAAGCGATAATCGCAGATATCCGCGCTGGCCTAGTCACCACTCAAGATCTCATTGTCACTCGCTCGGCTACCATTGCCGATCTCTCGGTTACTTCACTCAGAGTTGGCGGCCTGTCGCTGCAAACCTACATCGAGCAAGTCGTCCAATCCGCCCTACAAAATACCACCACCCCAGCCCAAACCTTGGTCAGCCCGGTTGCAAATATCGACTCACTTACTACCCAAACCGCCAGCGTCTCGGGTAGCACCACCACCCAATCGCTCAGTGTCTCTGGGTCTACCAAACTCACTGCACTGCTGGCCGACAACGCAACCATCGCGGGCACGTTGACTGCAGAAAAGATCGAGACTCCCACCCTCGTGGTCGGTCAGATCGAAGCCACCTCTGCCAGAGTGGTCGCACTCGAGGCAGGTGTGGCACAACTGCAAGCCGTCCGCGCCCAAACTGCCGAGATCGTCGATGCGACCATCTCGGGCACACTCTACGCCAACAACATCTACGGTTTTGAGGAAAAGTTGGCAACAAGCCTGAGAGAGCCAACTCTACTCGAGACACTGATCGGCCAGCAAACCCCCACTCCGGGCGCCGCTGGCGTGATTGCTGCAGCCGAGCTGGCTGGCTACCAAGCGACACCATCGGCAGCCCTCCAAGCAACTTTGGCAGATCTGCAACTCAGCGAGGGCGATGTTGTCCTCACCAGTGCGGCTTTGTTTGTCGATCAATACTTCTCGGTCAACGGCACTGGCTACATCGCCGATACCTTGGGTGTGGGTAACAAACTGTTTGTCGGTGATGGGCTCGAGTTCTCTGATGGCATAATCGCTTACAACCCAACGGGTATTGCACACCCGACTCTCTTTATTCAACCGTCGGGCAACGGCACGCTCTCACTCCTGGCGGGGTTGCTGATCCTCTCAGATGATGGGACGGTCGCCATCAACGGCAACCTCAATGTGGCTGGCACGATCAAAACCGATACCCTGCTCTCCAACCTGCTCCAACCAGCCGACTTTGGCAACCCGTTCCAGGTGCAAGTTGCCGGCATTTCTACCGAGTCTGGTGAGGTCAAGCAATCGCGCTTTGAGATCATCAATGAGCTCGGCACCCCAGTCGCTACTATTTCTGCCCAAGGCAAAGCTGATTTTGCCGGTGGCATCGGCGTCGGCAGCGATACCCAAACAGCCACCAGTAGTAGCGAATTGACAACCGACAAAACCTCTGGCAGGGCGTTCGTCACGGCTGGCAGCAGTGAGTTCACTATCCACACGACCGCCTTGAGCGAAAACAGTTTGGTCTATGTCACCCCCGTCGGTAGCACCGGCAACAATGTACTCTACGTCAAGAGCCAACAGCTCGATGATCCGCTCACACCAGCCAATGAGGGACAATTTGTCATCGGCTTCGACTCTATAACCAATATCGATGTGCCGTTCAACTGGTGGGTGGTGAATTAAACATGCAACAAGACTTGACAATCTAGCATTAATTTGTTTATATTGATGTTAGAAAGTATCCATTTTTGGGTACTTACAACACATGAAACAAACTATTTTATCTGCCCAACAAAGCGAACTACTAGAAAGATTGGTCGTCAAATACGATGAAGTTGTGACCACCAAACAGATCTATCAAGAAGCAATTGACATCTGGAATCAGCAGCAGACCAAAAAAGTGCTAGCAAAGCTTGTCGACAACGGCTGGCTTATCCGCATCAAAAGAGGGTTGTATATAATTTCAGACTTCAGCAATCGGGGGTTTTTGTCTCTCTCGCCCTATATTGTTGCGAGCTTACTCGTGAAAGACTCCTATGTATCCTTTGAATCAGCGCTATCTTACTACGGTATGCTCGATCAGCTCACAAGCAAGATCATTTCTATTGCAAAAATTCGGTACAAAACTACACAACTTGATAACCTGGAATATCGCTTTGCGCACACCAAAGACCAGTTTTACTTTGGTTGGCAAGAAGTGATTATTAGTAACAAAATAGCTCACATCGCTACGGCAGAAAAAGCGCTCATAGACATGATTCATTTTCACAAAAGCAAGTATGCGATTGATCTAGTGATTGAGAAACTCAAAGAGCATAAAGACGATCTACATATCACAAAGTTGAGCAAGTATATAAGTAGAATGTCTACCACTACAATCAAGATTTTTGGTGTTATTTTTGATCTATTAGCTATCGATTCTAGTTACTTATATGAACAGATTAAAACGAAACAAAGCACGCAATGGATGTTGGTTGGCGATAAAAAATTTAATGCGAAATGGCGACTATACTATGATGAGTACTTCGATAAATACCAAGTCAGTACCCAAGTATGTTGAATAGGGCGCAATTAGAAATCATTAATCGCAAAGGACTGAGATATCCCCTTCATGTTGCTGAGAAAGATTATCTTCTTACGCTTGTTCTCCAAATCATTGCCGTATCTACTTTGGGGAAAATTCTTATTTTCAAGGGTGGTACTGCACTCCACCATTGTTACCTCGAACAATACCGTTTCTCGGAAGACCTAGATTTTTCTTCCAATCAAACACAAATTTCTTTGGAAAAAGTGCGTAAAATTTTTGAGAGTGCGGATTATTTACGCATTAAAAAAGACTACGAATCAAACGCAACTATTAAAATCGAGAAACTCCAATACACCGGCCCTCTCGTTCAACCCAACTCCCTCAAAGTTGAAATAGACTTTCTACAGAATGTGCTGTTGCCATCTCAAACACTCAAATATCGAAACGTCTGGGGAGTGGAGTTTGCCGTTTCGGTCATGGATATCAGAGAAATCTGTGCTGAAAAAATGAGAGCAATGAGTGACCGGGCTCGCTACCGCGACTTTTATGACATGTTCCTGATTCTTAATGCGCATAAGATTGATTTGGATGAAGTAACCAAACTTGTGGAAAAAAAAGACATTCGCCAACCCATTACTAAGGCAAACATTAAACAAAACTGGCAGATTGTTCTTACCCAAATAGAGACAGGGATAGAACAAATTTACTACTCAAAGAAAGTAGCAGACGTTGCTATCGAGGAAATGATAACCACGCTTCCATTTACCGAAATTAGAGACAATTTATAGTCTGATTTGACAGCGCGACAACAAGCAATGTGCCGTTCAACTGGTGGGTGGTAAATTAAGAAAAGCACTCAAGTGCCTCCACTCTTCTTTGGAGAGATTTTGAGAAAGCCTGGGCATAGTTTAGTAGTTTCTCTGTACTAATACCTACCAAAGACCACTCGCCTACTTCTGAGTATGCCAAACCCCTATCTACAAGATACAGCTGATCAATGATGGCCTTCTCTGGCTCTGCCAAGGCACCGAGCGGAGTCTGTGTGTAGCCAAAATAATACTTTTGGTCGAGTTGGCGAAATTGCACCTCTTGATCGCCGAGAAGTAGTTTCTTTGACCTCTTGGGCGTGGCAAAGGTGAGAGTGTATGGTTGCTGACTCAAAATACCGTGGCGGGCTAGTGCTGATTCGAAAGAGAGATATGACGGGTAGTACACTTGGTTAGCCACATGCTCGAGTTGAGCTGTTTGTGATTTAGTTTGGAATATTCCCCTAGAGAGCCGTACTAGTGCACCCCTCTTTACCAGGCGGTGGATAGAAACGGTCAGACTTTTTCTGGAACGATTAAAGATTTTTTCCAAATCGGCAATCGTAAAATAGGCCTGAGAAACCTTCTCAAGTTCTTGAACGAATTGATAATCGCTTATTCTTATGGTAGCCATGGTTCCAAGATTTTCCTTTCACTCTCTGGTAGGAATTTATGCATTTCTCTTTTGATGATCTGAGGGTCGAAATCTTGAAAATTCATCGGGATATGTTTACCAAGCTTCTGGCCAATAAACCAAAGATCAAAGACGTCACGCACCCTCTTGGGGGTAATTGACAGTTTATCTTTTTCAATCCGCTCAAGTGTTGCGACCTGAGCTAGGACGGTGAGTGAGGTCACGCGACTATTGAGTACGACCAATTCAAAATCGTCTCCCCTCTTCCACTGCCCATCAACGCGACGAGTCGATGCCTCAAACTTGATTGAAAAGTTTTGTACCAAAAATGATTCTTTGACCTGAAGTAGGACAAAATAAGTGTTTTGCTTTTGGATACATTCTTTAATGGTAAGGGCGTCGTATTCTTGCTCTATCGATCTAAGCACTCGGTCGCACGATTCTTTATCAAAATCACCAACCATGGAAAAATCGAGATCCTCTGAAAAACGTGGGCATCCATATGCCAACCGCAATGCTGTGCCACCCTTGAACACAAATGAGCCACCCACCTCGCTCTCAAACAACCTTTTCAAAACAATCATTTCGTAATCCTCGCGAACGATTTGTTCTAAGGGGATACGAAGAGTTTTTTGAAGTTGGTCAGCCACTTGCTTGTTCATAGTAAAACCTTGTTTTTGTTAACTTTGATTGAACTATTATGACTCAAATCGTTTTTTAAGCAAGGGGTCGTTTTGGTTCAAAATTATTGACATTGTATATACATTACGGTACACTTGTTCAGTGAAATATGTCGAATGGAGTGCAGAGAAAAACACTTTATTAGTACAAAATCGTCAAGTGAGTTTCGAAGACGTTCTCTCCGCACTCAGCTCTGGTAGATTGATCAAAACGATAGCGCATCCTAACCAAAAAAAATATAATGGGCAACAAATTTTTGTTGTCAGTATAAGAGACTATATTTACTTGGTACCATTTGTAGAAACTGAAGAAAAAATATTTTTGAAAACAATCATACCAAGCAGGAAAGCGACTAAAAAATTTCTAAGAAAGGATGCTACATGAAAACACAACTCAACAATGATGAAAAAGAAATACTGCAAGACTTTGACGATGGAGTGCTACAACCTATTTCCAACATGAAGTTACAAAATAAGCGCTATTCAAGTTATGCCAAGGCAACTCTCGCAAAGAGACAAAGTATTAGTTTAAGAATCTCAGAACTAGAACTTAACAAATTAAAAGCTCGAGCGCTCGAGGTAGGACTTCCCTATCAAACCCTACTCTCCACACTCATCCACCAATTTACCAACAGGAAAATTGCCTTAAAATTGTAGTGTCTCCTTCAAGCTATGAATCAAGCCACTTACCTAATGCTACTTCAGATTGACGAACTCATACCCCTGCGCAAGCAACCATGTCCAGAGCGGTATCTGTTGTATGATTTTTCCATCTCGCTGTTTTTCCCCAAACGTATTCCTGGTTAATAACACACCCCTATCGCCCTTAAACGCGCGCAGCCCCTCAATCAGTCCCAGTTCCTCTCGCTCAATAAACTCGTCAGTATAACTACAGTTGTAGAGGGTGGTTTCCCCATTCATAACGACAAAATCAACTTCGCGTGTAGCTTGCCAATAAAAAACACCAGAGTGGGCATTTTTTAGTTCGTTAAAAACAACATTTTCAGCATTTCTACCCAAATCTGGAGAGAAACGTAGTACATTAAAATTCCGCAAGCCATTATCAACTGTGTAGATTTTTTTGGGTTTTTGTACATCTTGACTTTTTTTTGTTGAGTACGAAAAGAATGTCGATTCAGAGAAAAGGTAGGAGTCATAAAAATAATCGAGATACGTTTTGACTGTTTCTGGGGCAAGCTTCAATGGTACCCCAAGTTTTCGATAGGTATGGGTCTGAGTAAAATCCGCCAACAATCTCAAGCCCAGTGCCTCAATGTCTCGTGGGTTGCGTATGTTCCTCGGTGCAATAATGTCCCTGATCAAAAAGTTACGATAATATCCTTGAGCAATGATGCTCTTTTCGCTCTCTGCTTTCGCCAAGACAATTTCTGGAAAGCCCCCTTCTCGCAAATAATTATGGAGGTGATACAAAAAAACTGTAGCTTGCGACAGGTTGTTTCTCCAGATCTCCGCGATACTATTTCCTGCATGTATGACCGCTGCGTGAACTCCTAGATACTCAAAAAAATTCAGTGGTCGAATAACAAATTGGATGGTTCGACCAGTCAAAAGTCTGGCTGTATCCGAATCCTCAATCGATTGCCGTGAACCACTCACGAATATCTTAAGGTTCTCTTGTGACTCATACCACGTATTGATAACGTGATTAAAAGCGGTGATACCCTGGATTTCATCCAAGAAAAAATAGACTTTTCCCTGTGGGTTGTACGTCGATTTATAAGTCTGGTACAACTGCTCGAGTAACTCTGCCCCAACCACAAAATTATCTCTGTGCTTCCCCTCCTCTACGAGGTACTTTTCTATTAAGATGTCTTCTAAATTAATATAAACGATATTTTTACTCGGTGTGCCTGCGATGATCAGGCGATGCATGAGTTGGTGCAACAACACCGACTTTCCTGACCGTCGTACACCGGTCAATATGACAACATGGCGCATGGTAAGAGTTTTTTCTATTTGAGAAAGATACCAAGAACGAGTGGTGGTGTTCTGCCACATACCTTTGTTCACATCGAGGAAGTGAGGATTCCATGTAGTGAGTAGTGTCTGTATATCTGCCGTATTCATAATAGATATATTTTACAGTAATACCACATAAGTGTCAACTATATATTACACTTCTTTCATATAAGACCGCGTTGACATCATTTCGAAATGCACATATAATTATGTGCAAATGGAATCAAATATCAACAACCTACTCATCAAAAAACTGAGTAAAAGCCCATACCTGACTAGAAGAAACCTCGAGTTGCTTTTGGGTTCAAAAAGAAGAACGCTCGATTACCGCATATTTTCGCTCATTAAAAATGGTGTTTTGATCAAATTAAAATCTGGGTTTTATATGAGCAGTCAGTATGTGCAAGAAGAAACAGAGAGTGAGCGATACTTAGAATACATCGGGTGTATGTTAAAACAACCTTCGTATGTGTCACTCAGATATGCTTTATCAAAGTACAACCTCATACCAGAGAGTATATTTTCAATCACCTATGTGACCACCAAAAAAACTGATAGGTTTGATACTGCGATGCAATCATTTGTGTACAGCAACATCACTGAAAAATTTTTTACTGGATTTACGCAAGTGCAGTATAAAGATAAAATAATTAACTTTGCCAAGCCATATAAAGCTATTTTTGACTTATTCTATTATGCAAAAATGTCTTCACTAGCAGAGGCGAACGAATGTGTCCAATCTTCTAGAATCAACTGGGAGTATGTAGACCGAAGCAATAAGCTCCAGCTTAAAAAGCTGCTCATAACCTCAAATGTGCAAAAAATGCAGCGAGTATTGCAAACACTACAAGCGGAGAAACTCATATGATTCTCGAAAACGCCATAAAAAATATTATAACTGCAGCAAAAGGTCGAGATCGATTGTTTCTGCGCAATCTTCTCAAAGAGGAATTGCAAAACTTTGTACTCAACTTTGTCTATACATCAGATTACAACACACTAATTTTCACCGGGGGAACCTGCTTGAGGAAAAATTTTGGCCTCAATCGACTTTCAGAAGATTTAGATTTTGACTATACAGACGAGTTCGATATACACAAGTTTGCCAGTGACGTCATCTACTACTTTCGCAGGTCTCTCGGATACCAGCCAATAGCTGTAAAAGTATCACGTAATGGCCGAACCGCATTCTTAAAATTTCCAATTTTAAAAAAACTCAAGCTCAGCAACGCTTTGGGAACCCCTGAAGATTTGTTTCTCCGCTGTGATTTTTCCAAAGAAGTTGTTGGGATATACAATACAGAGACAAACTTGATAACGGCCGGACAATATGAATTTTTCTGTCTTTCATACGACCTGCCAACACTTTTTGCAAATAAGATTGTTGCGATACTGGAGAGAGTCTATTTTAAAGGCAAGTACCAAAAGGTGCCCTCGAAAGGCAGGGATTTATATGACCTCTTTTGGCTGCTGCAGGTGTCGGCAAAAACAGGCTACTCGCTACAACCCAATAAACAACGGCTGCTCAAATTATTGGGCGCAGATACTATGGCTCTGGTCAAAACCCGTTTGAAGAAAAAAATAGAACTGGTAGAAGAAAACTATCTGCAGCAAGACCTGCTGCCACTACTGGAATCAAGAGAACTCTTGGAATCCATTAAACAGAGTTTTAAAGCAACAATACTACAGAAAATTGACTTTGTGCTGTGATTAAGAAAAAGCTATCAATCAAATAGCCTACTGCGCACAAACATAGTAGGCATCTGTAACGCTCCCGCCGCACTTGGCTTGAGAAGTAAGAATGTCTGGATCTGCCTCGTTATCGAGGACAGCGTACATTTTATACCCATCAGTACCATCTGGTGCGTACGCCGCTTCTTCTGGAAGGTCTGTCGAATATGTTCCATCTGTAAACCGACCAGTATCCTCGTCGCCTAGAACACTTGGGTTAAACTGTTGACCAGGAGAAATCGTTTGACCAGGATAAGCCTGGTGATCATTATAATACAACCGCAAGGCTGCCTGAAAATCCTTGAGGTCAGCTTTCTTACGCGCATCAGCCGCCCGCCCGCGAATGCCAATCAAATTGGGCAGTAGAACCGCCGTCAAGACCGCAATAATTGAGATAACTACCAAGAGTTCAATCAGGGTAAAGGCGCGTGAGCGTGACATAGGCTACTCCTCTCCACCATCGGCGATAACAGCGGGTAATTCCGCATTAGCACTAGCCACTACGAAATTACAACGCACAGTGGTACCTAAGCAAATCATGTCTGCGTATCCAGCGGCAGCACCTTCGTCGGTTCTAATTGCCTTTTGGTCGGCAGTATTTTCCAGGCGAGCGTACAGCTCGTAGGATGTGCCGTCTTCGCTATGGTAGAAGTAATCATTCGCCGAAATATCGTCCGGCAAAATCGACATATACGTGACCCCGTTACCTGCCCACGCCGAACCCCAACTACATGCTGCGTCACCAGTAGCACCACACCCAAGTATTTTCCCCGCACTCGAGGTAGGATACGCCTGCGCATCATTATAAAACGTCTCAAGGGCAATGGCGATATTCTTAAGATCAGTTTTGCGATGCGAGTCGCGCGACTTCATCTGGCTCGACATGTAGGATCCGATACCGATCGTGGCCAGGATACCCAAAATAGCGAAAACAACCAATAGCTCAATCAGGGTAAAGCCGAGATGCGGTACACGTTTGTTTGGCATTGTCTCTATCATACACCATTTAGTTTCTACAATTGGTAATACACGCCTGCTGTGAGTTGACACCATGATAATCCCGATTGCAGGTATCTGGCAAGCCGTTGACTATGGGCAAACACACCGGCCCACTCAGCTGACAACACCAATCTTGCGCTGGTGGCTCTCCACCACCCCCGCCCCCTTTACCGCCACCCTTCTTGCCACCACCCTTTGGAGTGGGAGTTGGCTCTCCAGCTGGCTCTTCGGTTGGCTCTTCGGTTAGGATTTCAGCCGGATCTGCCAGTGAAACCGGTCCTCCTTGCGCCACACCATAGTCATATACCACCTCGCCCACCACGACACCACAACCATTCACTCCCCCGCAATAAATCGCATTGCTTGCCTCGCTCCCATCTCGCTCCAGATCGGTTAGGATACGATACCCCTTGGTCGGACAGCTCGCGTTGTCTCCTTCTATGAGCTCGTATAAGTACGGACCCTTGGTTCTCGGGTCACACGGCACTGGTCGGATGTAGGCATCGAGCACTGCGCTGCCTGCACCTCCGCAATACAGGTTAAAAACGTCACTGGGTGGATAGCAGGAGTGGTCGTTGTAGTAGTCCTCAAACACATTTCTGAGCTTATGCAAATCGCTCAACCGCCTACCGTCTCTTCCCCGGGCCAGTTGCGGCAAGGAAAAAAAGTACAAACTAGTTAGGAGCAATCCCAAAGTAGCCACGACAATCAAGACCTCAATGAGCGAGAAACCCTTGTGCATTGTTTGTCAGTCTATCATTTTTAGCTCAGGACTGCATGTTTACAAAGCACCAGATTCTTGCTTAAATGACTTTGTGATTGGAAAAAACTATGCAAAACAGGTCTGACATCGTTACTAACATCTCATTACTAGTTTTTGTTGTGGCACTTGCCGTATTAGTGCTGGGACTATTTCCCTTCACGGATAATTTTATTGTTCAGAGTAAAACCTACTTCTTATTTATTTTTGCCGGACTAGTTGGCTTGCTGTTTGCACTCAAGTCGATGAGCAAACAAGCCATCTCACTGCTTTGGTCACCACTATCGCTGCCGGTGCTTTTGTTCGGCGGGAGCATGTTAGCATCGAGTTTACTAACCAACTCCTACCCACAAGAAAGCTTGCTCGGTATGGGTGGTGTGTTTATCGCGGGCAGCGTCATCACGCTCTTGGGCGGCGTGCTACTACCAAAAAACGCTGGCTCCGTGATCAGTAAATCACTCGCCGTGATCGGCGTGCTGTTGACTGTCAGCAGCGCGCTCCAGTTGCTTGGCTACGGTCCAAGTAAACTCATCGAGCCACTGCTTGGACTCGCCCTACCTCACACAATCGCGTTCAACCTCACTGGCTCATCATTAATTGCTCTGCAGGTGTTATTGGTCGCAGTGGTTGGTCTGATCGCCACCATACTGCAAACCAGGTTTATTAGTAAATTCTCTGCCGTTGTGCTTCCTATCCTCTTGATTGGTATTGCCTTGCATGGTTGGTCACTGCTTCCTGGCAAGCCAGCCACTCTTATACTTCCCTCACTCAAAGCCAGTTGGTCAGTTGCCCTAGACGCCATTCGCGAACCCCGTTCGGCATTGATCGGTGTCGGACCAGCTGCCTACGCCAATGCCTACCTCAAGTTCAAGCCGTTGTGGGTGAACGCCACCCCTACCTGGAACATTCAGTTTTCTCAGGCGGCAGATGCGCCACTTTACTTGCTGACCATTGGTGGTTTTGTTGGTCTTGCCTCATGGTTGTTTTTGCTCGTACGCATGGTGAGCGCAAGCAAACAAGGTCACCACGACACTCGTCCTTTTATTATTACCGCCCTTGCTTGCGGCCTGCTACAGCTCTTTTTGCCCAGCAACGTCATTATCACTGGTTTACAATTCATCCTCTTGGCAGCCTATCTGGCGAGTGAAGTGGATCGTCTCACACTCTTTAAGCTCAAGGCGCCATCGCTCTCGCTCATGAGCGAAAATGCTCAGATGACTCAGGCTTCGAAGGCAGTTGCCCCAATTTACCTCGTTGCGCTGGCATTTGCTATTGGATTTGGTACATTACTCTTTTTTGTTGGTAAAGGCTATGCGGCAGAATTAGCACTCCATCGAGGTACACTGGCAGCCCAAAAAAATGATGGGATTGCGGTCTACACCAACCACCAGCAAGCGGTCACTATCAACCCGTATCTCGACAGTTTGCGCCGGCAATATGCACTGACCAATATGCTCATCGCCGCCGCACTGTCCAACAAGACAGACGCGACTGAAAAAGAAAAAGCCCAGGTGGGTGAATTACTCCAGCAAGCGGTGCGAGAGGCGCGTTCTGCCACTGCACTCGATCCTACCGATGCCCAAAATTGGGCAGTGCTGTCACAAATTTACCAAAATATGATTGGTGTAGCTGACCAAGCTCAGGAGTTTACCGTACAATCGTACGTGACTACGATTGAAAATGATCCCACCAACCCTGCGCTGCGCATCAGTTTGGGTGGTATTTTCCTGAGCCAAGAACAATTTGCTCAAGCTGCCACGCTCTTTCAACAAGCAGCTGAGATTAAACCAGACTACGCTAATGCGCATTACAACCTGGCTGTAGCGTTGATGAAGCTCAACCAATTTGTACAAGCGCGCGCCTCGTATCAACAGGTACTCGCCTTGGTTGATCCCGCCTCAGAAGATTACACACTTATCACCAAAGAATTGGAGAGTGTAGAAAAAATTATCACCGAACAAACTGCCGCCGCTTCAGCCAGTGCTAGCCAGGCAAAAACTCCGAGTATTACCGACCAAACTGTCTCGCGCGCTGGTCAAGATCCCCTACAACCAGCTGACAATGATGTACAGTTCTCTCCCGAAGCCAACCTCGAATCAAGCGCCGCTCCCGCTCTGTAGGCGCAAGCACGCAGCATGAAGCGTTGTCAGTCCCGTGTGCGTCGCAGCACTGACCAATATTGGCTGGGCACCAGCAAATTCTTCACTCGAAAGTTGCTGTACTAACTCCGCAGTATACAAATCTATTTTTGTCACGCAGACTACAGACGCAATTTCCAACAAAGACGGATCATACGCCAAAAGTTCTCTATGAACGACAGCTAACTGCGCATGTAGGGAGGCCACCTGCTGAAGAACAGGCTCCATCAGCGATGCATCGGCAACAGACAGAACAAAGAGCAAACCTCGGCAGTGACGAACGTGGCGTAAAAACGCCAGACCAAGACCTTTGCCGGTGCTCGCCCCAGCTAGTAAACCGGGGATATCTGCTACAACACACTCTTGGGTGCGATCACGACTAACCAGCATGCCCAGTTGCGGTTCGAGCGTGGTAAACGGATATGCCCCGATTGCAGGCGTCGCCTGAGTCAACACAGACAGCAGGGTGCTCTTGCCCACATTTGGCAAGCCAATCAATCCCACATCAGCCAACAATTGTTGTTCGAGAACTACCCACCGCTCTTCTCCAGGCGTACCATACTCAGCTCGCAGCGGGGTCGTCTCGCGCGAACTTTTAAACAGTTGATTGCCCCGACCACCCATACCACCCTGACAAATAACCAGTTCCTGACCTGGCGTATCGAGGGTTGCCAGCAACTGGTAGCCCGCGTCTCGCAGATTGAGGTGAGCCAGAAACTTAGTCGAGAGATCATCTGGCACAGCCGCACTGTCTACAGGCAGCGCAGGGATCGACGCTCCCTCTTTCTCGAGAGAAAATTGGTGTTTTTCAATCAACTTGCTCGGGAGTTTTTTTTCGAGCCCGATCGCCAAGCGTCGTCGTTTGGCCATACTATTCTCACTCACTTGCCAAATGCACGTACCGACTGGCACAGATACGGTTATGTCTGCAGCCGCCCCGCCCGTACAATTACGTGCGCCACCTGGCTTGCCCGCCTGAGCGGAAATAGTTTGTATCCCCGAATATCGCTTGAGGGTGCTTTGATTACGCTCGGCTCGAATAATGATCGAGCCACCATTGCCACCCGCTCCACCATCGGGACCACCCTTGAGCACATACTTCTCTCGTCGAAAAGAAACTCGACCCATACCACCGGAACCGGCGGTCAACTGCAGTGCCACGATATCAATCATGTCGACATTGTACCTTACTGGAGTGATTGCAACGGACTCAGTAAAACGCCACCCTGACGAATTTCAAAATGCAGGTGAGTACCAGTCGAGCGACCAGTGCTGCCCATTTGCCCAATGACATCACCACGGTTGACTCGTTGACCAGGCTGCACTTGCACAGTCGATAAATGCGCGTAGAGCGTTTGGGTGCCATTTCCATGGTCGACTATGACTCGGTTGCCATACCCAAACCCATCGAGCCAACCTGCCTGAGTCACCACGCCAGAATCGGCCGCTAGAACCGAGCCTCCGGAGCTATTGGCGATATCAATTGCTTTGTGGTAGAAACTATAACCCTGTGTAATTCTGCCTGCAGCTGGCCAAACGAACGAACCAAAGGCAGTCACCGAGCCAGCATCTGGGGTCAGGCGCGCGGTGGTACTCGGTCGTGCCCCAGCCACCACCGTCGGTTTAATGCCGTTGGGTACGAGCAAATACTGTCCGGTCGCTAGTTCAAATGTCTCGTCGTTTAAGAAGTCATTGAAGGGATAGTCAACAATCACCTGGACTTCTGAGCCTTCCAAACTATACTTTTTACCGACGGAAAAAATGGTCTCTCCCCGAGCAACTTTGTGTCGCACGCCATCAACTGGTAGTATCCGCAGCTCCTGACCTGGCTTGAGCTTACTTTTTTCGGTGAGATCATTTTCCCAGAGTATGGTTTCTACTTGCAAGCCATAACGCTCGGCAATGGTCGAGAGTGTCTCCCCCTCAACCACCAGGTGAATGAGCACTTCGCCGCCACGAAACTGCCGGACTTCCTCTGCTTGTTGGGTGTAGAAACTGGTCCCGTAGACATCGCTCTCGAGCACGCCCGACTCAATTTCTGCCTCTGCGCCTTGGTCGGCGTAAGAAATTACTTTTGGACCAAGGATAATGGTAAAAAAAATCAAACCAACCGTGCCAACGTGCAGAAACGGACGCACATACCGACCGCGTTTTTTGTAGAGAGTATCAACCAATACTCCCTTCAAAACCTCAAAATGGGTGAATAACCGGTAACCGCGAAAGCGGACGTAGCTGCGCAGTGAACGAGCAAACAAGAGTAACTCTTTAGTCAACGCGCCAAGTGTTGGGGAAAAAAAATCTCTCATCTAGGACTTCAATGAGGCCAAGAACTCTTTGTTCGTTTTCGTGCGTCGCAAGCGCTCGATGAGCGTCGTGGTGCGCTCATCTCGGTCAACCATATCGAGCATGCGGTGCAAGGTGGTGATGGATTGATAGGTCACCGAGTCAAACAGTAAATCATCTCGGCGTGTACCAGACCGTTGTACATCGATTGCTGGATAGACTCGTCGCTCTGCCAATTTACGATCAAGATGAATTTCTTGGTTGCCGGTACCCTTAAATTCTTCGTATACCAAATCGTCCATACGCGAACCGGTATCGACGAGTGCCGTACCAATGATGGTTAAACTCCCTGGTGTCTCGAGGTTTCTAGCCGCTCCAAAAAATTTCTTCGGTGGAAAAAGCGCGGCTGGATCAAATCCGCCTGACAGCGTTCTGCCAGAGGTAGGAATCGATAGGTTGTACGCTCGCGCCAATCGAGTAATCGAGTCTAAAAGAATTAAAACATCTTGACCCACCTCCACCATCCGCTTGGCCTTTTCCAGGGCTAGCTCGGCTACATGACACTGGTCGGTGGCTGACTCGTCAAAATTACTTGCGGCCACCTCACCTTTACCCTGGGTAATGCGCTCGATGTGTCGCTTAATGTCGGTCACTTCTTCTGGGCGTTCTCCAACCAGTACGGCTAAAATGTGGATTTCTGGATGATTGCTCGCCACACCCGTCGCAATATCCTTGAGCAGTGAGGTTTTTCCAGCTTTGGGTGGTGACACAATCAAACTACGCTGACCTTTGCCGATTGGTGCAACTAGATCAATAATCCGGAGAGAAATCTGGTCATCACCCGACTCCAGCTTGATCTGTTTGTCGGGGTATACGGGAGTGAACGATTGAAATTTATCGCGAAAAATAGCCTGGTGCTCTGTCGCCGACCGACCATTGACCGTCTCTACCTGTAAAAAACCCCAGTAGCGCTCATTTTCCTTCGGCTCACGGACTGGACCAGTCAGCGTATCACCAGGTCGTAAGTTATAGCGACGAATTATCGAGGCAGCAATGTAGGCATCACGCTCATCAATACCACACATGCTGGCGCGGACCACGCCATGACCCTCGCGAGAAGTATCGAGTACCCCAGTCAGTTGATCAGAGTTGGCTTTCTTTTGCAGAGGGACCACTGGTACTACTTTGGGCACCACAGGAGCTACCGACACTGCTGGTGTACTGGCTACTTCATCTTGTGCTTTAGGGGTAATCATAAAACCGTTGCTTTCTCACTAACGAACTTGACCGGCTCATTTTGCTCTGTAGAAGTCCGAAGGGAATGTATTGTGTGTAGTATGCCAGAAATTACAGAATATGTCAAAAAAGACGGTCGCTCAACCCTTAGTGGAAGCTCGGCTGCCTGCCCAACTCGCCGAACCTCCACCAAAGACTGAGTGCAATTCAAACTTCGATTTCATTTGATCTAGTTATAATCAGAAAGATAGAATTTACAGAGCGGCAGTAATGCTGCTATCGTGTTCGATGTTATTGTCTTCGCATCTTGATTTACTCAGAAGTGAAGACAACGTATGAAAAGGCATTATTACTCGTGGTCTGTCCAGCGGTAATAATGCTTTTTTCTTTCCCAAACACGATTTGCTCAACCCCCACCTAGACTGATTACTTAAAGAGCGCTTTGAGCACATAGTTGCCCATAGTACACAAAGTGATAGCAGTATAACTCTCGACCGTTTCTCAGTCAACCTATAGTTTTGTTTCAAACTATCTTATAGTTGTTTTTTATGTCAAATACTTGACTATATTAATAAGTTTTCAACATAAAAAATTGCTAGAGAATGAACGTGGAAAACTTGAGCACAGCGAGTGTCACCTGCTAGCGAATGCCAAGTTCTTGCAAAACCGCGGCCACGCAGGTATGGCTCTGATGGGAAAAAATCCGCTCCACCCCTAAGCGTTGCGCTGAGCGGGCTCGAGAATCGGCATAGGGAACGGAACGAATCTCACCGAGCAACCCAACTTCGCCAATAAAGGCAAATGATCGAGCAATTGGCTTATTGGCTAAAGAACTCGCAATAGCAACCGCAAAACCTAGATCGATGGCAGGCTCATGCACGACAATGCCGCCGGCAACGCTGAGAAAAACATCGTATTGTGAGACTGGTAGCTTGCAGTGCTTCTCTAGTACTGCCGCTAGTACCTGAATACGAGATAGACCGACGCCTCGTCCCACTCGTCTCGGCAGAGCCAGATTGGAGCGCACGACCAGTGCTTGTAGCTCAATGAGCAGCGGTCGGGATCCTTCAAGAATTCCGGCGAGCACCGAGCCAGGAGTATTGCTTGTCCCCTGCTGGACGAGCACATCGGTTGGGTTGGCCACTGCAACAAAGCCCTCTTCCGCCATGCGAAAAACCCCGACCTCATCAGTGGCTCCAAATCGGTTTTTATATGCTCGCACGAGACGAAGATCGCTGGTCCGTTCACCAGAAATTTCGAGCACCACGTCAACAATATGTTCGAGCACCTTAGGTCCAGCAATCCCGCCCTCCTTAGTCACATGACCGACAAGAAAAACTGGTGTGGTGCTCTCTTTAGCCCATTGGGTAACCGCGTTGGTGACAGCTCGCACCTGCCCGACTGATCCGGCTGCTCCCGTCAACTCTTCGCTGCGGAAACTCTGCACGCTATCGACAATCACGAGCTCTGGTCGTAACTTGGTGAGCGCAAGCAGTGCCTGATCAATACTTTGCGTAGTAAAAAAATGCCAAGACGGTAAGTCGTCAGAAGCTTGTAATCGCTTGATCCGTAGCAGTATTTGTTCTGGGTTCTCTTCACCACACAGATAGGCTACTACTGCCTGTTTTTGAGAACTTTTTGTACTCATGATTGTTCTCAGGGCAATTTGGGTCAATAAGGTGGATTTTCCAATCCCCGGCTCCCCCGAAACCAGTAAAACAGCTCCCCGGACAATCCCTGCGTCTTTGCCGCTACCACCCAAAACCCTGTCTAGTTCATCAAATCCGCTGGAAAAACGCGAAAATGAACGACTCATGAGCTCGACCTCTGGTAGAGTGAGGCTCGAAATGGTTTTTTTGGTCTGCTTTCCCTGTCCCGAAGGGACGGCGAGTGGTTCCTCAACCAGTGAATTCCAGGCTTGACACTGGGCACACTGACCTTGCCAACGGGCACTTTGCCAGCCACATTCTTGACAGACAAAGGTTGTTTCAGCCCGCGGCATGAGAGGCTTTCGGTTTGTTTTCTAAAAGCAGGGTGGTTGAAACTACAGGATTATGTTGGTGCACAACTACTACTCTACCACCTATTTCTTGCATCAACCGTGCCTTTTGCGCTCTATGTGGTGTGTGTGATGACACGGCCAAAATATCGGGGTGGATTTTTTGCAAGACCGCTCGATGTTCATCGGGGTGAGAAAACTGGCTGGGCAAAATAAAAACTTTATGTGCAAGGTGTACTGCTCGCAAATTTTTTACCCGCAGGCTTTGCGAGTGCAGTGGACGATGTTCTCCTTTCAATTGGCGGACACGCTCGTCGCACTCAACCCCAACCACCAACATATCTCCTGCCGCTTTTGCTTTGCGCAAAAACTCAATATGCTCCTGATGTAAACAATCGAAAACTCCGGTGACGAGTACCACCACTGGCTGTGCTGTCATGACAACTCCTCCAAAATCGCGCACCAGCGCGAAGTAATATTTTGGTGTGTATCTCTGGGATGAAAGTAGGCTTGTGAAAAATGCACCACTTCTCGGGTCATGATCGAGCGCATATACCAATGCTGCAATACATACGCCCAAAAATTTGCAACAGTGCTCACTGGCATACATACTCCAGTTACTACCACTCGCCAGAAAGATCGGTCATCGCTCACCATGCATTGTGCCATACTGGCTTGATATCCGCGCGGGAGAACGCGCGCAACCCAGGCATTCGCCAACAAAAATAATTTTTTCGCCGCAAACTTTTGTAGTACCCAGTCTGCCTGCAGCACTTCATACGCTGTATACACTGTGTGTTTAGTAATTGGTAAGCCCAGATCTGAATTCTCCAACCACATATTAAAGCACCAACCAGTCGTGTGGGTGTTATTGCGCGAGCGGTACTTGCCCAGCAGCACACTCAAACTGACCAACACTAACCTGGTTAGCCACAATCGATTGGGCGTAGTCACGACCAAAAAGTCGAGATCATCTGTGGCTCGAGCCTGAGCAACCGCCACCGAGCCAGTCACCGCTACGCCCGTAATCCATGGTATTCGTCGACACAACCAAACAACCAGGGAAATTTGCTTGCGTTTTTCACTCGCACGTTGTGCGCTTGCCCGACGACGTTCAATATCTATGGCATGACCAGACAAAAAAATGTATCCAGATTGATACTCAAGCCAACCAGCCCGTACCAACCACCTAAGTTCACCCACAAATTGCGTTTGTGAGAACGCGCTAGTTGGTTGCAGTAGTCGTAACCACAGCTCGCTCGTAGAGAGCGGATAGGCAAATTGTGCCGAGTAAGCTACAGTCAGTACGACAGCCTGTCGAAGCGTCATGGTCGCATTATACGTGGTGTGCGTGACTGAGATTATTTAGTCGAGTACTGTTGTAAAGACTGGGCGGTCCCCTGCTCCAACTGTGTCAGCACGGCATTCATACTTTCGGTGCCGAGTAAGCCGGTCACTGCTTTTTCGTAGTAGCCAATCATCTGGTCGTTCATGCCTGCGTCGTGGGTCATGGAACTCAGGTACCAGCCGGTGGCAAAGGGGGCATCTTGGAGAAATGGTCGGACTAATGCATTGCCCGCCACTTGGTCGGCCAAGTCTGTTCTGGAGTAAATTTCACCAAATGCCCGCACTTCGGCCTGATCGGCAGAGAGGCGCTGTTGGACGTCTTTACTGCTCAGATGCTTGAGCAATTTCCATGCAGCTTCCTGCTGTTTACTTTGCTGACTCACACCTTCTGCCCAGTATGAAGCCCAAGCGATCCGGGTATCGCTCAGCTGTGGCACGGGAACAATGCTAAAATCAAGATCTGGGTTGATGGCTTTGATGTCATGGGCTCGCCAAGACGGTGCAAAAACCATCGCCGCTTCACCTCGAGCAAACGCGGTAATTGAGTTTGGTAGGGTGCTGTTCCACACGCCATCTGCTTTTTGAAAATTGGTATAGAACAGTAAGGCATCCCGACCCTCAGCTGAATTAGGATCGGTTAGGTCAGCCCCATTCTGGAGCATCAATAAGGCAAGAATATCAGAAAAATGGTCGACGTTGGTAGCATTTCCCAAAGCCACGCCGCCGCGTTGGATTTGATTACCAGACTTAATCGTCAGTTTTGCTGCCAACGTGCGCAGATCAGACCAGGTAGTTGGCGGATCTGCTGCGGCAGTTGCAAGTGCTTGTTTGCTATAGAACAAGGCTAAACCATCGTACATGAGTGGAATACCGACTAGCTGACCATTGACCTGGAGTTGAGTTGCCGCAACTGGATAGAAGGTCTTTTGGAATTCAGAAGCCGAGTATACAGAGGCGGGCATGCGCGCGAGTTCGGCTGAAAGCATGGGTGTCCACGAGGCATGAAAGCGAAACAGATCTGGGCCGTTGCCCGAAGCGATGGCCGTCTGCAGTCGCTGACGATAATCACGGTACGATTGCTTGGTGTAGCGCACCGACACACCGGGATTTTGCTTCTCAAAGTCTGCTAACACCTGAGTCATCACCTCTGCTGGTTCCCAGAGACCCCAGTACTCGAGGGTGACAGCCTGACCTCCCGTTACGACCGGAGGACTACTTGTGCCACCAGCAGGTGGCGGATTGCCCGTGCTGGGAGAACTTGACGGAGCAATCGATGTGCGTGACGAACCAGACAATGCTCGGATAGCAAAAAATACTATACCCAAGACAACCAAGCCAATAAGAACAAATGGCAAAAATCGCAGCGGTGATTTCTGTAGCTGCGCGAGTTTGACTGGTACTTTGCCAGCCACCACCGTTACCGAGTCAGAAACTGCCTGTTGAGCAGTCATGGCTGGTTTGGGATCGAGTGTAGTCGGCTCAGGCAAAACTGTCTTGGGCACCTGAGAACTCGACATGGAAGACAATGCCGACAATGTGCTCGGTGGCAAAGTCATAGTAGTTGTTGTTGCGGCAGGCGGTGTTTGCAGTCTTGAGGGAGGCAGTGGTGAAGCTGGAACAGCACCCAGTGGACGCGGGGTTGTGGTAGGCACTGCTGGTGGTACCACCTGAGGGGCTATGGTGGGAGGTAATGAGTTCGGTGGTGTTGGTTTTGGTAGTGCGGTGTCAGGCATGGCAGTAAAACATGGGCTAGTCATCCAGGCAGGAATTTGCCACAATAGAGCAACGAACCATCATAGCACACGACTCATGCCATTGTCGCCAACCCGCCATGTCGCTGCCATCCTGGCACTGCTGTGTGGCCTGGTGGTGGTGGCCGTATTTATCCGCTACCATCAGCGCGTGTTACCTAATATATTTATTGATGGTCTGGCTGTTGGTGGTCTCACCGCCTTAGAAACGCGCGAGTTGCTCATCGCCCAAACAGATGTGCCAGAGGAACCGGAAGTGAGTGTGCGGGTGGATGACATCATCGTCTCCAGTAGCTCTGCCCAGCTGGGTCTCACTCGCCTAGTCGATCCAGCACTCGAGCAAGCCTTTGCAGTGGGACGACAAGGTTCTCTGTGGCGCCGCTCGCTTGCATTTGTCAAAGCACTGGGGAAAAAACAAACATTTTCTACCCGACTCGCCTACCAGAGTGAACCGCTCTCCAACTTGATCAGCAACCTAGCCAACCAGGTCGATTATCCAGGCAAAGAGCCGCAAGCAAAACTCAAGTATAGTGGCAGTAGTCAGTCACTCAGCATTGCTGTGGGTTCGTTTGGACGCAAACTCAATCAAGCGGCTACCAAAGAGGTCGTCATGCGCGCGCTCAACCAAGCAGAGTTTGCGATGACAGCCGTAGTAGCTTCAACTGCTGGCGAACTTTCGGAGGCAGAGCTGACGCTCGCCCAAGCACGAGCGGGGCAGTTTGTGGGAAAAAAAGTTGCCTTGGTCAACGATGACCAGCGGGTACTAGTCAACGATCAAGAGCTGATTGCTCTGCTCGCTTTTCCCAGTGGCGTACGAGAGTCGGTGCTCACTGAGCACCTAGCCAATTGGGAGAGCAAGTTGTATCGCGAAGCCCGAGAACCAGTTTTTGCGTATGACCCACAATCCCTTGTCGTCACCAAGTTCGCCGCCCCACAAGACGGTACGCAACTCCTGGTGGGAGAAACGCGGGCAAATCTCCTGGCAGCGATGACCAAGATCGAATCAGGTGACACAGCAGAAACACACCAGGCAGAGTTGCCACTGCGCCGCACGCCGCCGCAACGCTCGCTCGCAGAAACCAATCAACTTGGCATCAATGAACGAATCGGTCTCGGCACGAGTCACTACGCGCATTCCATCCCCAACCGTATTCACAACGTGGCACTCACCACTGGTAAAATTTCCCTTGCGCTTGTCCCGCCCGGCAAGGAGTTTTCCTTTAACAAAACACTGGGCGAGGTCTCATCCAAAACAGGTTTTCGTTCTGCCTACGTGATCAAAAATGGCCAGACCCAACTCGGTGATGGTGGTGGGGTGTGCCAGGTAAGTACGACACTCTTTCGGGCGGTACTCAACGCAGGTCTAAAAATTACGCGCCGACTCCCTCACAGTTACCGGGTGAGCTACTACGAACTCGACAACAAACCGGGGATTGACGCTACGGTCTATGCTGGCGAAACCGATTTTCGCTTTACCAACGATACTGACCACTACATTTTGGTCTATGGTGAAGCGGATAGCACCAACCTGAGTATGAAAATCGAGCTCTACGGGACGAGCGATGGCAGGACGAGCGAAATTGTCGACCACGTCACCTGGGATCCTCATCCTCCCCTGCCCCCCCAGTATATCCCAACCACTGCATTACCCGCTGGCAAACTCCAACAAGTGGACTGGTCAGCTCCCGGAATCAGTGCAAAATTTACCAATATTGTTAAAGACAAAGATGGTAAGGAAATCCACCACGATACCTTTACGTCTGTCTACCGACCTTGGGCAGCTAAGTTCTTACAAGGCGTTTAGAGAAAAACTCAACCACCCCAAGTGAAACCGGCGTAAGCTGGTTGGGCTGCTGCTGCCATGACCATGAAAGCGAATAACAATGCAAAAGTGATGATTTTCTTCATCTTGCCTTTCTGTATAAAAAACTTCTACTATGGGATATAGTAATCCCAAATATTGCTAAATGCTAGATCTGAAAAAAGCTGGTTTATAGCCGAGAATTACGGACGCTTCGAGGTAGCAAGTGTTGCCAACCCCTCCACCGCTCGTAATACTTCGAGAGGCACGGCAAACACCACCGTATTTGACTGGTCAGACGAAATATCGTTGATCGAGTTGAGTGTGCGCAAATGCAAAGCACCCGGCGTAGTTGCCATCATTTTTGCTGCCTCCATTAAATTCTTCGCCGCGAGCACTTCCGCCTCGCTGCTAATGATAGTCGCCCGCTTCTCCCGCTCAGCCTCAGCTTGCTTGGCCATGGTGCGCACCATCGTCTCGGGCAACTCAATATCCTTGAGTTCTACTGCCTCGACATCGACACCCCACTGGGCTGTCGTAACTTCAATAGACTTAAGAATATGTTCAGCAATTTTTTCCCGATTAGATAACAGCTCATCGAGTGTCGCCTCACCTGCCACCCGACGCATGGTGGTCTGAGCCAACTGTGAGACCGCCCAAAACACATCTTCTACCTCGTTGATGGCTTTGCCCGCATCGGAAACCTTGTAGTAAATCACCGCATTCATTTTGCAGGAGACGTTGTCGCGCGTGATGGTTTCCTGCTTGGGGACATCGACCGCTTTGGTACGAATGTCTACCTTGCGAAACGACTGAAAAATCGGCCAAATAAACCGCCAACCTGGATTGATCAGTCCGGTAAATCGACCCATGGTATAGACCACGCCCCGCTCATATTGGTTGATCTGCTTCAGAAAAGACAAAAAGAAAACTATGACTGCTGCGAGAAAAATGAGACTACCCATGGCACTCCTTGGTTATGTGCTGCTACTGCGCTATGTGTAGTATAGCGCATGTTTTTTGATTGCAAAAAATCTGCAATTTGACCTAGTTTGACATCTTATAAGATAGTATTATAATAGCCTGACCGTAAATTTGCATATTGAGTGCGTACTAATATGATCAAAGAATTGCTTTCAGAGCTTGGTGATAATGCGGTTAAATTAGGAACTGCAGTCGCGAAGAGAACTATTGACAGCACTGAGATTGGCATCCAAGCAGCCAGAAGCAGTGGTGAGCGATCGTTCTTGAGACCAGTCCCCCCTGGACAAGGTCTGCTGTATGGTTTAAGAGACATTCCCGCATTTCGTAGTGAAGCACTGAAAGATAATGATGCTGAGCTAAGTGAGGTTTTTGCTACTCAGCTCAGCTGGTTATTAACGCACATAAACAAGTCAGGACTAACTGAGCCGCAACTTGCCAAAATGCTATCAGGTCTTGAGAAGTACCTGACACAATGGGCAGAGGCCAACCAAGATGAAGAGTCGCTCACGCACGCAATTAATATTGTGGTCCAAGTAATAAAGGTCGCATATGAAGAAAAAGTTGGCACAAAATTCAAGACAAAATCACGATCAAGCAACCTACTGATTCAGATCTATCTTTGGCTCTATCAAGACAGTCCGCTCATTGTGGGACTCAGACAATCACTGGTCGGTGGTAAAGATACAGCCTCAGCAGAACAGGTTAGGGATCAGGCAATAAAAAGCACAAGTATTTTTCCGCTTGGTGCGCTCGCCCAAGCAGTGTCGGGAATGTGGGATCCTCAGCCCGCTGGTGGTGAGGGTTCTCAAGGATTACACAGACTGATTGGAATTGGCAACAAAAGACACCTTCCAGAGGAGTACCGAAACTTTTTAACTCTAGCACTTCGTCTTAGACCGATTCTCGATATCACTGAAACAACAATTGCAAGTGAAATTGCAAAAATTATAACAAGTCTAGAGATCGGGACCTGGAGCTTGTTTGACAAAGTGCAAGGGAAAATAGCTGACAAACCAAGAGAAGTGCTTATGCACCTCCTCGTGGCTTGTTTGAGTGGCTTGAGTCCCGAGTCGACCAGTCGATTCTTGGCACTTTGGGCAACTGCAAGTGATTTGAGCAAAGAACTGACAGTAGCTACGACGAAACTACCAGCGTACAAAGCTCCCTTTCGCCCCCGGCTGCACCCGAGTGTTGCACAAACACCAGTGGGCAGAGCACTAGCGACAGGCATGCAGCAACTTGTCAATACACCTTTGTGTACTGTTGACATGCCAGTTACTCTAGCGAGCATTCCGCCGATGGTAGCTCGTATTATTTCAGGTCAGTTGGGTGTAGCGAAAAAACCAGAAATAGCTGAACAACTTATCCCCTTTAGAAGCACTGCTGCTGAGGGACAAGCAGCACAAGTTGAGATGCAAAGTATTGCCAGAGTCTATCACCGGGCGGTAATTGGGCTACAAGAGTTATATCAAAAAATCGAAAATCACACATCGAGTAGTAACGCCGAGTTTATTTTATTGCTTTACTTTCTTGTAGAACTTCTCACACCCAAAAAAAGTGAGCGTGAGGACGACAAAATAGTTGCGCGCGCAGAACTTGGCAAATTTATTATTGAAGTGTACCAAACGCACGATGAAGCAAAAACAGTTTTTGATCCAGCACTTGCCCAAATACAAGCGTATTGGCCACCAGATGCGGTTGCAAGCATGGCAAGGACGCATCTCATGTCTGCCGCCGCAAAACTTTCGTTTCAAGATATTACTGCTCTTCATGAGCTAGACTTTGAGCTACTTTACAGACTCACCAGTTTTGATCAAACACTCCTTGCGGCTGTGCCCGCTCCTCAATCACAGAAAAAAGAACTTCTACAGCAACAGAGGGTTGGCGAAATGCTGGTTGCTCTTCTTGGAGAAATACTAGAAAAGCATGCGGGGCCGTGTATTTCCGGTCCTCTCCTGAGAGGCTTGATCGCTGCAGGTGGACTTGATCCTCATCACAGATTACTACGAAAACCAGATGGCGATCATGCAATCACCTATACAAATGGGGAAATCGTACTTGCATCAGCGGCACAGACTCAAACGCCAGATGATACAAACACTTTTGCATTGTCACCCCACCATGATTCGGGGGTTTCTTTTATCCTAGAGGGCATTTTATTACAAATCAGACGATTCCTCCTAAAATCAGGAGCCGATCAAAATGATTGTAATCTGCAGGCATTCTGGAAAGTACTACGCACTCGCCTAGCACAAGAACTATATGCTCAGGTAATGGGCGTTACACCGGTAGATGTATCCGAACTTATAGAAGCAACTGAAGCTGCGAGAGCTCGCATAACTACTGTACTAGATATGGAGATTGCTCGCATCAAAGCAACCAAGGCAGACTTGCGAACAGAAGTTATTGCTTTGCAAACAAAACTTTTTGATGATACGGCTGAACTTGCTAAAAAAATTAGAGCGAGTGCTAAAGATGCCCGAAGCAACAACCGCGCAGAATATTTGAAACTAGTAGCTACAATTGTCACACAACTTGCTGCCAAAACTCCAGTGGAGCTGTCTGGTTTTTTTATGCGATTGAGAGAGGTTGGCGAACTTGGCATGCACGATGAAACCATGAGAGATCTCATGGCTCGAGCTGAAAAAATGACAAAGGAGCTTGACGGACTTTTGCAAGAAGATCAGTTGCTTCTCGAAACATCACTTGGAGTAATCCAGCAGAATACTGCAGCTATTGAGCAGCAAATTGCCCCACTCGTAGCAAGGATCACAGCACTCGACCTGAAACAAGCCAACCTGCAAACCCAGTCTGACGACACAGCAGGTCATGCCTTAGCGGCTACTTTAGAAATGATCCAGATGCAAAATAGACAAGAACTCGGAGTTGCCCAAACGCAATTTGCCACTACTATAATTGGTCCAAAGCTGCTTGGTGATTTTTTGCCAGAGCAGAAACAGATTGCTACCTCTGGCAGTTAATCTTGCTTCAACCTAAAAACCAAGCTACTTCACCACCCACACCTCATATAAAACATCAGACGAGTTGCTGAGCAAGATGCTTTGTCTCAGTTTATACGGTGGCAACTGCCCATCAATAGTTGCAACAGCATCCCTGACAGCCAACGCTACCCTCTCTGAAGATTCTCGATATAGACCAATACTTTTGTACGGCAAGAAACTCATGGCATCAGCGACTACTTGCATGCATAGGTCTGCATATTCTTGGGAGCGTGTATAAAAATACTCTCTTCTCAGTTGTTTGTCTCTGTGATCAAAAAGTTTTTCCAGCTCTTCTGTGGTAAACAAAGACAACACGCCAACCGCCAGCCTTGCTCGTAATTTTCGTCTACGCTCCAAGTTAAAGTCATCTGTAAACCAAGGGATTTTTGTTAATAAATTATGCAGCGCGTAAAAACATTCTTGGTCAACTTGTGTGCGATCACTTGCTTTACTACTATAGAAACCAAACGGGTTGTCTTTAGAAAACAGCACGTGAGTCAAAAGCAGTCTGACGAGATCATCGAGAACCCGAGATTCCTGGTCTGGGGAATTCTGGGCTTCCCTTATCTGACTGTATGATAAAAATCGCTTGAGTTCATGTGCCATCTCAAAACTCACTCTTGAGTCGATTCGCTGATAGATAGCACGGCTGCTCGCAACTGCGCATACAGTGTCGCACCAAAACCAGTGCGCTTGAATCCGACAAAAGCAGCAGCTGCAAAATCTGTGAAGATATCGTGTTTTTTGAAGCGAATAATGAACGGTACGTACCTTGGGTCTAGCATTATTTGACCTATTAAGACTTCTCTAAGTAGCCCGGCTGCTCTCAATTTTCGCACGGCCAACTTTGTCATTGGGTGGTCAGGTCCCTGACCAGAGGTTTCAGAAAACTTAGCCAAAAGCTGTTCGCGTGTGATAATAACTGGCGCAGCTACTTCCGGCTGCTTATCCTCACACAAAACTGCTAGTACTACAGCGCGAATTTGTTCGTAAATACCCGGTCCTATCTGTCTTAAGGTTCTATGCCCACACGCCTTCCCAAATGAGCCAAAGCTTTCGTTGGCAATGATGAGCGCAACAACTCGAGGAGAAAGCCACATCATGCCCTTGTCGTCACTTTCAACCATCTGGTGCCTAAATAGGACGTTAACTATCCCCCCAGTTCCCCTATACAATTCAATGAGTTTGAGCTGAAACGCTACAATAGAAATTGGTGCAGGCTCCGTAACAACTCCCTGTTCTGCTCGTAAATCTGGTTGTACTCGTTCAGTATCTGCCATTCTAAGCTTGATATTGTACCACTAAATACTACTTTGAGATTGCGTTCCGCCCTTCTATCCTCAATTTAACAGGTAAATATTTTTGGTTTTACAGAAGACTATCTCATTTGCTAAATGAGCAATTATGTACTAAAATTACCACTAGTATGAAAATTCAAACAATCGTTCGCCCAAATCAAAAAGGACAAATGGTGATTCCCAAAGAGGTACGAAAACAACTCGGCATCGATGCTGACAGCCAGCTGCACCTTACCGTCACTGGTTCATCGTTTGTGATCACTCCCCTCACCGACCAGAACTTTCCCCATATCCTGAGCAAAAAAACCTATGCCGAAGTCCTGGCGCAAACCAAGGGTGCTTGGGCAAACGATGACTGGTCGAGAACAGAACAAACGAGAGAAAAACTAGAACTTGCAGCTGCCAGGCAGCGAAAAAAAACGTGGTAGTTCTCGATACCAGCATTATTATCGATCACTTACGGCTGCAGGAGCGACAACCCTCTTATCTGGAACAGCTGCTCAACAAGTTCTCACAAGAGGAGCTCGGGCTTTCGGTGATTTCTCTACAAGAACTATTTGAAGGGCAAAGCACTCGGGGCGCAAAAGGTCTTTCGAGACTCAAAGCCACCATTCAGCCGCTAACTGTTTTGGAGTACACCACAGAAACTGCCAAGCTGGCTGGCGAACTGGCGCGAGACCTGCCAACTCAAATCTCATTTGCAGATGCAGCCATAGCCGCCACAGCACTGCAGCAGGGATGTGAACTTGCGACACTCAATAACAAGCACTTTTTGCAAATTCCCAGACTCAAGCTCGTGAGCAGGTAGGTTTCTTCTGTCTGCTACAATCACCCTATGGAACCAAAGTACCT
>Ga0155843_106_pt3 | contig 18882 bp, 18 predicted proteins | sample RifCSPlowO2_01_FD_107497 | JGI IMG/M metagenome (GOLD analysis project Ga0155843, IMG submission 107497) | Candidatus Pacebacteria bacterium RIFCSPLOWO2_01_FULL_47_12
CAACAAACATACCTATTTGCCCGAGACCGACACATTCGACACCTGGTTCTCTTCCGCCCAGTGGCCGGTTACTACGCTCAAAACAACCAACAAAAGTGACTTTGCGCGCTTCTACCCCACCTCAGTCATGGAAACTGGATACGATATTCTTCCGTTTTGGGTCATGCGCATGCTGTTGCTCGCCATTTATTTGACTGGCAAGTCCCCCTTCAGCGAAGTCTATCTGCACGGACTCGTCCGCGACCAACACGGCAAAAAAATGAGCAAAAGCAAAGGCAATGTTGTCAATCCACTTGATATGGTAGCCAAGTATGGGGCGGACGCGGTACGAATGGCTTTGGTAATCCGCTCCACACCCGGCATAGACAAATCAGTTGGTGAGCGCGACTTTCTCGCCATGAGAAATTTGACTAATAAAATTTGGAACGCGACGCGGTATGTGGTACAACAAACCACGCTTGACTCCCCTGCTCTGCCTGGAGACAAAGCCGTGTGTAAAAAATTTGCCCAACTTGCGAAGCAAACAACGACACTCCTCATAAAACGAAAAATTGGCGTGGCAGCCGATACAATCTACAACCAGTTTTGGCATTGGTTTTGCGATGAGTGTATCGAGAGCCACAAGCAAAATAAGCTCTCAACCAGGTGCTTACGAGCAACGCTCCAAACACTCCTTCAGCTCCTGCATCCCTTCATGCCCTTTGTGACTGAGACCTGTTGGCAAGAACTGTCGGGTGAGTCGCTCTTGATCGAAAGCACTTGGCCCAGCTAATAACCCCACCCTCAAGACTGCTATACTGCAGTATGCCCTGGCCGAAAACTCTCTGGCTCCATGTGTGTCTTGTCTGGTCAATCGGGATGTTTGTCGCTCGCCTCGGCACAGCCGAGCTGGTCCAACACAAGCTGGCCCTCGTATCCACCATAGCGGTTTCGTTACTTGTAGCCATTGCATTTCTTCAGGTTACAAAAGCGGTGGAAATGACACTCGCCCCCCCTGTTCCGCTCGAGCTGGCCATCAGCACTGCTCCCGAAAGCGCCACCTACCGCCTCAGTCAAACAGAACTCGAAGAACAACTCACCTATTTTTTAGCCGTCCTTAAGCAACAGCCGACCCATCTTGGGCTGTTGCTCAATGTGGGGATGCTGTATGAAACACTCGGTAATACTCGAGAGGCACACTACTACTTCGAGTTAGCCGCAAAAAATAACCGCCCCACTCCCCGCTTAGTTTGGGGTCTTGAAAAATAAGCCCACTATTGCTTGGTTGGAACTTTGCTGGCTTCGTCGGCACCGTCGGCTGGAGCATCGGTTGCCGGCGTTGCAGTTGCATCCGTAGCAACCTCGGCTACGACCACTGGTTCTTCCACCTTCTCTTCTTTGAGTTCTTGCACAATGACGAGCGGTGCTGCTAGCTCCTCAGAAGACAGTTTGAGGACCACGGTAGTTCGATCGAATAGGAGCTCGGCCACACCCAGTGATTGACCAATTTCAGTCAAAGCAGAGATGTCGATGGTAATTTTTTCCGGAATGTCGGATGGTAATGCCTCAATTGGTAACTCGTCTCGTACCAACAAAATATTGGCATTTTTAATCTCACACTCACCCACTATCTCGAGTGGAATAGATGCTGCAATTTTTTCCGCCAAGTTGACGCGTTTAAAAGCGACGTGCAGTGGCTCTTTGGTGAGTGGGTTTTTTTGTATTTCTTCTAGTAAGACAGGAATTTCTTCATTTGTATCTAAAACGACATACAAAAGACCCGATTCGAGGTCTTCTTGTTGCTTTTGTACTAGTTTTTTAGGACATTTTACAGAAACTGAAGGTTTTGATAAACCGAAAATATTAGCTGGTATATCACCGTTTTTAAGCATTTTACCGATGGAATCAGCCTGAATATCTCGAGATGTGACGTGAAATTTGAACTTGTTTCCTGAGTCTGACATAGATCTTTCTAGCTGGGAGTCCCGCGCGCATTATAGCACCACTTTGTGACACCAAGTGTAGCTAGAAGAATTTAGCGCCATACATCCTATTTTTTTCTTCTTTGTCACTAAAATTGATGGTTGTATCAGTTATCTCCGCCTGAGGAGCAATCTTTTCTGGCTGCAATTCTGGCGGATAGGTGAGGGTGACGGCTAGGGGAGCGGCATTGGTACCCGGTTGCTTCTGATTGAAGAACAGGTAAGCGGAAGAACCGGTGGTTAAGGAGAGGGGAGTAGCGTACTTGAGCTGGGTGGTCAGCGTTGCCCCGACCGGCACCGTAATGGTGGCTCCCACCACCGTGCGATTGTGTTCGGTGGTGAGCGAGAGATCTTGCACAGAAATCGGCGCGCCGTTCACGAGCAATTGGTCAAACGTAGAATTTGTAGCCAGATAATACCGCACAAAGGCTCGATACGCCCCTTTTGGCCAAGAACCAGATTGGGCGGTGTTTTGATACTCGACAGTGCGCGTGTGTTGGGCAGCCGCAGCAGAAAGCGAGATAGTATGAGTAATGTTTCGATTCAAGTAGTAATTGGCTTTATTCACCCCGATATTGGCCTCGACTTGATACAGCGGTTCCACCACACACTGATCGGCAGCCAGTTGGGGCGGGCAGGGAGGATACAAAATACTCCCGCTCCAACCAAGCACTTGAAATGCCGATTGGCTTGACTCGTCAGTGAAGGCGAAAAGCAAGTGTTGTTGATCAGCTGCCAAGCGAGTGTTTTGCAAAAGCGTGGGAAATTTTTCTACCGGTGTGGCGAGGAGTTTTTGTAGCACCCGATCAAGCAGTACCGCCGAGTAATCCTTGGCGCCACTCTCTGGCACCAACACCGCTTCTGAGTGATACTCGAGTCGCTCAAACAAATTTTTATGCGTCACTACTTCGTTATATTCTGGCAGATCGATCGGGCCCAACGCCTCAATGATGCTCCCCAAACCCTGGGTATCAATCGCCAAAACTCCAGCCAACTGGACGTTGCGCGAACGATCAACAAACCACCGCAGGGTGGTGGCGGTCGTAGGAAAATCAGGATCCCAGTTGGCGTCTCGGGCATACCAATTTTTTTCACCCAGTAAGCGCTCGATATCTTGAGGTGGAGCAACCACACCCGTGATCCCTTGGTCGAGCTCAAAACTGCCAATCGTTTGTACGTCGATCACCGAGCCCTGGGCGAGGGTAATGAACGCCATGCTCTGGATAAAACCGCCGGTAGGTCGTAATTCTTGGCTATTTTGAAATACCAGGGCGTAGGTTTGTTTGTTGGCAACCCCACCAAGTAGCGGAAGCAAGGGAATAATTTGTTGACCCAACGCAACACCGCTCCGTAATTCGACGAGTTTATTTGATAAAGATGCTTGGAGTGCTTGGTCATTTTCCGAGTCGGTTAAAACGTTGGTGAGTTGTGATTCGAGCGTGGCCAGCAATTCATAGGCACTTTGCGACTGTGTGGTTGCATTTTGGGCAAGCAAGCCGATATCGCTGTCTGTTTGCCCAAACACGTGCTGTACGAGTGTTTGTTCTGTCTGACGAGCTTGCGGCAAAATTTCTCCATACGCGCGCAAGGCTTCGGCTAAGGAAATAATTTTCTCTGCCTTAGATATAATTGGTATATCAAGCAATGATCCATAACTATCAGCTTGGATGGTGAGGAGTGCATGCCAGCGTTGCTGCCAAGAGTTCTGGGGTGACTGTTCGAGCTCCTCCGTCAATAGACTTGGTAACACTGCCAAAACTGCCCGTTGGGTAAGTGAAACACTCAACCAGAAAAAGGTGGCCAAAAACAGTATTCCCAAAGTAATGCCGGTGGAAATCAGCCCAAGGAGAAACAGCACGGTATTTTTGGTTTTTTTCTTGATAATTTTTGTCGCCACTTGGTCAATTTTTTTAGTTCTGGTGGTTTTATGTTCATAAAATGAATTTGAAAAAAGCTTGGTTATATCAGTTAAAATATCAGTTGCAACCTGTGGGGTTTTGGGGGGGGTACTTGGCTGAGACACCACAACCGGAGTGAGTTGTTCTATGTGCTCTTCGGTCTGGACTGCAGGCAGCGCGAACAGCGGAAGCCATCGCTGAGGTGAGGGGAGATTTTTTACATACGCTGCCAGGTGCTTCGCTAACGACAGCTCTACTACCTCTGTGGACACATAAAACGGAATGGGTGTGGTTGTCTCGACGGCAGCGGAGGCAAGTGACCAAGTATGCTGGTGTAGCTGCTCATAGAGCGTTTTGGCGCGACTCACTAGGTCGACACAAGCGATCTCTGCTCCTTGAATCACCCGACTCATCCGGCTGGGATGAAACACAAAGTGTTGCGCGCGCTCGAGTGCGGGTCGGAGTGCGGTTGGAGTAATAAGCAGCTCTGGACACAGCAACTCTGCCTGGGGTGACTGAATAAAAACTTGAGTGAGTGGGGAGGATTTTTCTCCCTCCAGTATATCTCGTAAAAAAATGCACTGTGTCTGAGGAAACAACGTGTTGAGCTGCACAAGAAACGCCGCTTGTCGTCGAGAGGTTTCTTGCCACAATTTAAGTTGTGGCGCCGGAGTAAAACACGGCGTGATCAGGGGAATCAAAAACTGTAGTTGTGTAAGCGAACCGAGATGATGTGCTACTGCTTCCAGTGAGTTATCGCGGGTGGGATCAAACCAAAAAATGACTCTATAGGCAGCCTGACACAAGGTAAGTACCCGTTCATCACTCAGGCGGCTCTGCTCAAAACAACTCACCGTCACGCCTTGCGCGGTTAGAGCGGCAACAATTTGTTTGGTGCTCGCACTCGCGTCGGTAAAAAAAACTACTTCCGGCTGATCGCTGGTTGCTTGAGTGACAAGGGCGGGCATACACAGGAAGTATAGTCGTGGAGTTAGATTGAGTCGAGCGCGGCGTTGACGAGCGCGTCGGCGCGAGCGTTTTCTGCTCGAGGAACATGCTCAAAACGGCAGGGGGCTGGAATTGTGGTCAATTTCTGCCAGCACGATTGTGCCAATGTTTGTAGGTGTGGTTCTTTTATTTTCCAGCGACGAGCCAGTTGTTCTACCACCAATTTTGAGTCAAGCTTCCAAATAATTATTTGCACTGTTGGTGCAGTGGATAAAAATGTCATTAACCACTCCAAACCCGTGAGTACCGCAGTATACTCAGCCACATTATTGGTTGCTTGACCAATATATTTTCCTGTCTCAAAAATAATCTGCTCGTCATGATAACAAACTACCCCAATAGCAGCGGGACCAGGATTGCCGCGCGCACCACCGTCAGAAAAAAGGGTGAGGGTCATGTTTGTTTACGCTGAATGTGTAATCTGCGATCTCGTCCATCACCAGTTGAAACACTTTCAAGTTCGGCGGCTTCGGGCAGTTCGGCGAGTGTCGTGTGAATAATAAACCGCTCGTAAGCTGGTAGGTATGAATTAAACGTATATTCTGCTTCTCCCGAGAGCACGCGTTCGACAGCGGTTTTGGTTAGTTCTTGGAGACACTGTGTGCGTTGTTCACGATAATCATTCACATTAAACACAATCTTCTCATCGGCAGATGCTTGAAAAATAATCCGCACCATGCGCTGGATTGACTCAAGTGTTTCGCCGTGGAAACCAATAAATAAGCCGGAATCTTCCTCGGGCACCGTGAGGGTAACTGTTTTGGTTTTGTCTACTTGTTCTTCCGCATAACTAATTGTGTCGGTTGCGAGCCCACAGTGTTCACAGAGCTGGGTCAGAAAAGTTTGTATCGTCATATTGTTTCTCCTCGAATTTTTTGTAGTACTCCTACCACCTGTTGCCGCATACCACCAAAACCCGACACATAGTACTGCTGAATAATACTAAAAACTGTGGTCACCACCCAGTACAGTGAGAGACCGGAGGGGAACTGGAGGGCAATAAAGGCGGTAAAGAGGGGCATCATAAAAATCATTTGCTTTTGCATGGTTTGAGCAATATCTGCCATGCCTTCTGGCTCGGGTTGTTTTTTTGCCTTCTTTTTATCAGCAGCTTTCGCTTGCTCGCCCTTAAGAGGAGTCATCATGAGTGACAAAACCAATTGAGTTACACCAGCCAAAATGGGCAAAACATATAATTTGTCTGGGTGGCGTAAATCCAACCAAAAGAAGTTCGGGTTAATCGTCACGCCGTTGCTCACTTCTTGACCGAGAAATTTTAGTAAGAATTGGTACAGCACAATCAAAATAACTAGCTGTAAAATCTGAGGAATGCACCCGGCAATTGGATTTATCTTATTTTGTTGGTACAAAGCCAATTGAGCTTGTTGCATGGCTTTTTTATCGGTGCCGTGTTTGTTTTTCAGCTTATTAATTTCTGGCTGTAGATCGCGCATTTTTTGCATCGCTCGCTGAGAAGAAAGACCGAGCGGAAATAAAATTGAGCGTAGGAGAAGGGTAAAAATTATGATCGCCCAGCCCAGATTGCCGGTTATGGTGTAGAGCTCAACAATCCCAAAAGTAAAAATTTGCGTTATCCATTGCATAATTGTTATTTAAAAACAAGTAATGAACTGTTTACCTGCCTGAAAAAAGGCACACATGTTTTTGGTTTGTATTGCTTGTAGGGTTAACTCTCCACAGGTAGGCGTGTGTTTACAGGGTATGGCTGTACCAAAGACACTCATAAGTACGGCTTGGCGAAAAACTCGAGAAAATGAATAAAGCGCAAACAACATTACTTTCCTGGCGAGGAGTATAGCTTGTTACCTCTGTCTTGCAACTCCTGAAGTACAAGCTTTTTGTCTTGAGATAAAAAGCTATTGTGGACAATCAGCACATACTCAAACGGAGCGAGCGCGTGCTCTTTCAGCAGAATTTCACAAGAGGCGAGTGCTTGTCGGTTTAATCGATGACGATGACTCGCCAGCGGGGTGAATTTTTTTGGGGTCAGGCAGGCAATTTGTGGTTCAGCATGAGTTTGTTTGCGAATCAACAGGGTATATCCACTGCCAGATAGGCGTTCTGCTTGGGAAAAAAAGTTTTTTTCTTGTCTCAATCGCAAGCGATTACGTTTTTTGAGCATACAGAAATCAAGTAACCGCCAGACGAACCTTGCCCTTTGCCCGACGGTGCTTAATCACCGCCCGACCAGCTAAGGTACGCATGCGCGCTAAAAAGCCGTGTTTACGCACGCGCTTCTTTTGTTTTGGCTGCCAAGTTCTTTGTGACATGAGGGGGTATTATACCACCCGAAACGGCATAACCACGTAGAGGAATGCTGGTAGCTTAGGAGCGCGAAACAAGACTGGCTTGAGGGATTCGGTTAGATGTAGTTGTAATTCTTGAGTCGAGAGTTGTTTAAACATATCGAGTAAATAGAGGGCATTAAATGCAACTACTAGAGGCGGTCCTTGCACTTGGGCGGAGGTCAGACTGCCTTCGAATGCACCTTCTGTGGTGGTTGGGGTAGAAATATTGACTATCTCCGGACTAAAACTAAACTGCACAATGTGCGAAGAACCACTCGTCAGTACGTGAGCTCGACGAACTTGATCCAACAACTCATCGACCTCACAGGTAACCACGGTAGTACTTTCGCTGGGAATAATTTGTTCAAACGGCGGATACTCGCCCTCTACCAAGCGAGAAAAAATTAAGGTGTCACCAATGCGGGCTAATACTTGTTGCAACTCGGTAGAAACCACGAGCTCTACCTGAGAAATGTCGTCTGCTTGGGCTACGCGTATATACTCCATGAGCGTGCGGGCGGGGACAAGGAGGGTTTGCGTTTCATCTGTAGTCGCAGTAGTGCCAAACACTGCCAATCTAAAGCCGTCCGTACTAACTGCTCGAAATGAGGTTGGAGTGAGCTCTAACTGAACAGCGGTGAGAATTGGTCGAGTTATATCTTTTGAAACACAGGGCAAAATATACTGCTCTACGGCGAGTAAATCACTCGTAGCAAGCTTGATTTGTTCACCGATTACTTGGGGGAATTCTGGATATTCATCGAGAATGAGTGTTTGTAGAGTGACTTTTGTCGCGGTGGAAATCAAACTCAGCGTGCCAGCCTTTTCAAGTACAGTAATTTCCCCCTCTGGAAACGAGCCAACTGCAGCAATGAGAAGTTTGCCTGGCACAACCAACGCTCCTGACTCCATTACTTGTGCGGGTAGAGGCACACGAATACCCAAATATAAATCGGTTGCGGTTAATAAAACGGCGGATTGTTCTACGGAAATGTGTACGGCAGCCAAAACAGGCAACTGTGGTTTATTTGGTAATACTCGCTGGAGTTTTTGGAGGGCAGAAAAAAAAGCTTGTTTTGAAACAGAAAACTGCATGTGTGTATTGTACTGTATTTAGGTTAGTAATATCTTGTAGTTGCAGTAGTAGTAGATGAGAATGATTTTGGGGATACAGGTGTTTATTCTCTCAAGTAGTGTGTTGTGCATAACTAGGGTAAAAACCTAGGGAAAAACTAGTGGATTTATTGTGTAGTGCTGGTAATTATGGGGGAAAAACCTGGAGCGTTGTGCGGTAAAAATGAAAAATTATTACCAGTTGTTTGGAAGTATTCCCTGAGTTTTCACCAGTTTTTCTACACCGTAAGTGACTTACAAATGAAAGCAACCTCTCGCTGTAATTGCGCGTCGTGCAGTAATTTTGACTCAATTTTTTTTACCGCATGCAACACGCTCGTGTGATCGCGACTCGTGAACCACCGACCAATTTCTGTTAGTGGTAGAGAGAGTTCTCTTTTGAGTAAATACATCGCAATATGGCGCGCAGAGACGAGGTTTTTGACCCGACTTTTTCCTTTCAGGGCGATTTGTTTGACAGAAAAATGCGTTGCGACCGCCTTAATGATTTCACTGGGGGAGGTATTTTGTAGTCCACGCTTTTCCAACGGTTGAGCGCCTTTGAGTATTTGCTCAATGAGTTCTTGGTTTATCTCTCGTCCCTGCAGTTCTACCGCCGAGCGGATCAGCGTAATAATGCCCTCGATCCGGCGTGCCGAATCAACGGTTTCTGCGATGCGTTTGGCCAAATCTATAGACAGAGTGAGATTTTGTGCCTGGCTTTTTAGGAGGATAATCGCAGTCCGCAGCTCAAACGATGGTTCTTGGATATCAATCATTAGTCCAGCCTCAAACCTCGAGCGCAAGCGATCTTCGAGCAAGCGAATTTCTTGCGGCGGACGATCAGAAGTTAGGACGACCTGACGGTGCTGTTTGGTTAAGGCATTAAAGGTATGAAAAAATTCTTCCTGAACCGCATTTTTGCCCGCAATAAATTGAATGTCGTCTATAAACAGCACCTGTGCAGAGCGGTATCGATCTTTAAACGAGCTTGCACGCTTGGTTTGAATCGCTTGCACGATTTCGTTAGTAAACTCCTCTCCCGTACAGTAGATCATTTGTGATTGTGGGTTGGCTTGTAAAATATTGTGGGCGATAGCGTGCATCAAGTGAGTTTTTCCGACACCTACCCCACCATACAAAAAGAGGGGATTATATGAGCTGCCCGGCTGATTTGACACCGCTGTGGCGGCTGCATGAGCCATTTCATTGCTCGTTGAGACCGCGAAGGTTGCGAAGGTAAAATCAGATCGTAAGCCGATTTGTTTACTACGCAGCAACCTACGATCTATTGCAGCCGACTCGAGCGTAGTCGAAGAAAACAACTCCTCAACTCTGGGTGAGGGCGAAAATTCTGGTCGAGTGAGTAGGTGTGTGATGCCTTGTAACCTAGGTGACGTTTGTTGTGGTAGTGCACCTATAAAGTATGAAATCTCCACCTGTCGTCGTACTAGTTCCGAAAGCGACTGGGTGAGCTGGGTGTGAAAGTTTTTTTTGACGTTGGTGGAGTGAAATGCGGTAGGACTCGTAATGGTCGCTTGGGCGTGTAGCTCGTCGAGGTACTCTAGGCGGGTCAGCGGATTAGCAACAATCCAGGTGTTAAAGACCGCCGAACTGAGCTCTGTTTTGAGCTGTGCACAGCATTGCTGCCAAACACGCGAGGTTTCCTCTGGTGAAAGTATTTGAGGTTCCATAATGAGTGGGGCAGAGAGCCTAGTTATACACAGTCTTTTCCACACTTGGCAAGTGAGAAACTACAATGCGGGAGCGGGTGGGGCGTAGTCGTCAATGGTATGAGTTGGTGGTACTTGAGGTGAATAGGGCTGAGACACGTCTGCCGCAGATTCTAGTGCTCGCTGTTTGTTCTTTTGCAAAATTTCTTCTGGGTTGGTGGTGATAATACTGTGTTCTTCTGGACTCGCCACAACGCGCAACGCGACGTGGTTTTGGCCGGCGAAAAAGATGCCCTCACCCACATCGGCGGTGATCAGGAGTTGTCGCTCTCCTTGTGAAAGATAAAATGTTTCTGCCAAGACAGGAATAGAGGCAGTTGATTGTTTCATTAAAAACTGAATTGAAGCATTGGAAATGATCGCTTTGCCGTATTCGTTCGAGACAAAATCCTCAACATCTTGAGTAATGGTGGTAATCCCGAGATAGTACTTTCTGGCTCGCTTGACCATTGAGTAGATGAAAGAGGCAGAGTCCTTACTTTTCATAAAGTACCAAGCTTCGTCGATCACTAAAATCCGTTTTTTTAATTTTTTCTTCACCCGCGTCCAGATGAAGTCGAGAATAATGTACATAGCAATTGGTCGCAAACCTTCTTCCATTTCTTTGACCGAGAAGACGGTGAGTTGGTTGGTGATATTAAAGTTGGAGGGTTGGTCAAAAATTCCCCGGAAAGAACCAGTGATAAATTTTTCTAGGCGGGCGGAAATATTATCGGCATCTTCATTTTCCATACCAATCAACGCTTTGTAGACGTCTTCCATCAGGGGCGGCTCAAGCGTTTGGGTGGCTGGATCGGGGGTAATACCCTTGGCCTTATATGCAGCTACCAGCGCGCGATCAAGGAGGGCGTCTTGTTGGGGGGTCATTTCTCCCAACATGACCTTGAGTAAGCCGTGGAGAGAAATAATTTTTTGACCGAGCTCATTTTCGCCTTCTTCATACATATTTGAAAGGTCAAAGGGGTTAATTCTAGCCTGAGAACCAAAAGTAAAGTTGAGATACTCCCCACCAACCGCTTTGGACAAATCCTCATACTCATGCTCTGGATCGAGGACGATTATTTCTACCCCAAACATCAATTGTCGCAAAATTTCCAACTTCACAGTATAGGATTTGCCCGCGCCAGATTTGGCAAAAATAATCATATTGGCGTTTTCCATTTGGAAGCGATCAAAAATTACTAAGGAGTCGTTGTGTTCGTTGATCCCATACATAATGCCGCTTTCCATGGTCAGCTCCGAAGAAGTGAAGGGAAAGGTGGTGGCGAGCGAAGTGGTGTCCATATTACGAGTCACCAAGAGTTTGTCTACACCCATGGGTAAGGTGGTTTTAAATCCCTCATCCATTTGCAGCGTGGCGTTTTTTGAGACAATCAGCAGCGAACCAAGTGATGACTGAATGCTTTTGGTCACCCGATTGAGTTCGTCGAGCGACTGGGCGGTCACGGTCACATAGAGCCCAAACTGATAAAACCGCTCTGAACCCTTGGCCAGCTCTTCTCGAATAAACCGGGCATCCTCAAGCTTGACCTCGGTGTTAATGTTGCTAATTTTGCCCGCCCGCAAATCAGATTGAATTTCGGCTTCCATTTCGGTGATCTTGCGCTTGAGGTTGTCGAGCACCTCGCCTGAATCAACCGGAAAAATAAACATCGACACATGCATCTGGTGAGGAAAGTTAATCAGCGGACCAAGCCAGTTGGCCGGCACGCTCCTGGGGTAGCCAGCCACAAACAGCGTGCGGGTATAGGTGGAGTTAATTTTTTGGTAGGTAAAATCAACCTCGATCGCTTCTGGAGCAATAATGTCCTGGATTGTGACCAGACCACGAGAAAACTCTTGAATTTTTTCTAAAGTTCTCGCGTTAACATCACCCTCAGTCGGAGCGGCGTTTGGCTTGGGCTTTTTCGCAAATGGTAGCAGAGAACTCAGGCTGGGCATGGGCCTTTCTAGCTAAATTTCGGGCAGCTGAGCCGGAGCAGCAGCAGCTGGTGGCGTTGCCAAAATATCTGGTGCAGGCATCCCTCCTGGTGGGATCGGGGTAATGGGCGCTTGTCCCATAGCTTGCACGGTAGCGTTGAGGTCGGCTTGAGTTGCGCTTTCGTCTGGCGTGGCAGCCACAGCGGGTATGGGAGTCACGGGTGGTTGTGGCGAAACGACTAGTGGCTCTGGTGGCATGCTCGGTGTGGGTGGGAGTGGTGACACCGGTTGTGCCACGGGTTCTGGCATGGCGGCAGGGGTTGGGTTGATAGGTGTTGGAGTGTCCATATGTTCTCCTTGGATACGTGCGCGCACGAGTGGCGCACTATAACTACTACTTTCTGCGATATGCTGCCCTTCGGCAGCTTCAGGATTGTACTTGATGTAAAACAGCTGAATAATCTCTTGAGTAGTCAGTTGGCGAGAAAATAAGCCGATGCGAGCAAACTGAGCCGATAGATGATCTCGCTTTGGTTCAAGTAGATTTACCGCTTTTTCAATAATAACAGATCGCTCCATGGTTTCGATCCCCGGAGATTTTTTGCCCGGCAGCACGCTGGAGGGCAGCAGCATACCCAGCTCAAGTGGAGTAGCAGGAATAACCACATAAAACTTTTTATCGAGTACGTTGCGATCGTGGATGAGGTTGCCGACAAACTCCCGATATTGGCGGATGCGATCCTGCATGACAGGTGAGGCGGTTTCTGTTTCTTGCTGCTCGAGCAACTTGAGGTAGGTTGTCACATCTTTGGTGCGTGAGTTGATCACAATTTGAATCGGGTAGTTGAGTGAGTTGAGCAAGCCAGCGTAGGCATACATGATGGCGTCTTGCTCTGTTTCGGCTAACAAGCCAAAATTCATGGCGTCGACCACCATAATGAGAGAGGTAGTGCCGTCTTTCATCAACAACAAGTCGTTAGTAATATCGTAAATGTCGAGAAATGACTGAGTGGTGGTGATTGTGTCAGGCATGAGTTTTTACGTACTGCGTTCCATCGTAGCTTGTTTCAAGCAGCGCAGCAAGTTACGATGTGCTACGAATCTCGATCGGATCGACCGGTGTACCCGTTAAAATAATACTTTGACTCGGAAACTGCAGCTCGTCTTTTTCTGCTTCGACCACGTACTCGCCGTTGGCGAGTGGGGTGGTGATAAAAAACTGTCCCAAAGCATTACTCTTGACTGCTCGCTCAATCGAACCGCTCGACTTACGTATCTCAACAATCGCATCGGGAATCAGCTCGTTGTGGGCTGAGAGCACCATACCAACCAGCTTGTTCGGAATACTGGGTTTGTCGGGAAATGGCAAGCTAGTATTGTAAACCGCTTGGCTGGTAGCGGCAGCCCCAACCAGGCGGTCTGTTTGGTCTGCGATGAAGACTTGCTCCTCTGGCGCGATGACTGGAAGACCTTCAAGGACAGCCTCATTTGCTTGCGATCCTGCAATAGAGATTGTCTGAGTCTCGGGGATAGCAATGTTTTGGGCTACTTGTTCAGTCGAAAGATACTCAGTTTTTCGATCTAAACCACTGTTTGTTTGGGTGAGGGTTGCAACTGTGGCGGCGGCTTGTGAGACAGCGGGCGACTCGCCTCCTTGAGAAAAAATAGTAAAAACTTGGTCAAAACTGGGTGTTTGGCGCAGTCCTCGCACCCGAGTGGTAAGTATGGGTTTCTGGGTCACGCGCGCTGGTTGGGTGAGTTTGTTCTCGGAGCGCACCTTGGTTGTTCCAAAGAGCGCGGTAATGACTTGTATCTGCTGTTGTTCTGCCATAAGCAGCTCGTCGCTGGGCAGCTCATACCGAGTGGAGGTGAGATACTCCTTGATTCGTTGGCGACGAATGGGGGTGAGGTCAACTTCTGCTTCGGTCGATTCGACGATCTTACCTGGGGTAAACAAAAATGCCTCAGGGATTTTTTCTTTTCTTTTCCAGTAGTATTGGGTTGGTCGGTACAAGACTTTAAAAAATGTAATGATCCAGTGGTCAATCGGTCGTTCGGCAATAGGAACAAAGGCCGCCAATGCTCCCAACCCAAAGGCAATAAACATCAGTGGCCACTTAACTATCGGAAACAGGTTGGTACTATAAATCACAAAGGCAATGATCGCTCCCAAAGCAAGCTCCCCAAACTGCTTGAGCGTCATACTGCCGACAATGTGAAAGCGATAACCAGTGATGTCTTGGGGGATCGGGTGTTCGCGCATTACCCCATTGTAGTATGTTGCGCGGTGATTTTCATGCCTGGATCAAGGTAACGACAATTATTTAACCGCGATAGCGGGGGTAATTACTTCTGCATCGAGGGAATCGCCGGCGCGCGTTGTAAGTGTTCCGACAAACCGATAGCTTGGGATCGCCGCTTTGGTTTCTGGATTGATGCGATACTCTAAAAATACTTCTGAAAATGTGGCGCGATCAACTTCGCTCAGACGAGGGGTGATGACTACGTCTTCCGGGTAGGCAAAAATAATACTCCCGACTCCCGACTCAATCTGCTTGAGAGCCTGTGGAACGCTGAGGCTCGCATACTCTTGTCCGAGCGTGACTGAAAGCAGCGGTGGAACGACCACTAATTTCTCTAAACCCGCGCTACTGACCCAAACCTCAATGGCTGGTCGGTAGCGAAAAAATGAGTAAATAGGCAGATCGCCTGCAGTTGGCATAAAGATGAGGCGGACAATCTCCGCCTGGTCACTCGTCGCTGCAGCCAGTTCTGGCCCAGCCGAAAAATACTCAGTCTGTTCGGGAAGAACAAAGACAGAAATTTGCGGATAAAGCGAGCGGAGAGTGTTTTGAGCTAGTGAAATAGCTGCTTCGTCGGTGAGACGATTTTGCTCCGTTGGAATCTGGTTGCGAGAGAGGGAAATGAAGTGCTCCGACACGTTTTTGCTCAGCGAGTACTCTGGTCCTGCCCAGACCGGCACGCTAGGGTTGAGCTGCAGTAGCTGGTATCGCTCAATGAGTGGCCGCATGAGTTCTTCTAGGTCGTCGCCACCGGCTGCAAGCGTGCCGACCGCTAGTTTTTCGGGTACTTGTAGTTCGCGACCAACAAAGTTGGTGCGAGAAAACTTTGTCACCGTCTGGTCAAAGTTGCGAGCAAATTGCTCTTTGACTGTTGGTTTGGGCGTAAGTAGTTGTAACAGCCAGGAAGCCAGGATGGCAAAGAAGGCAATAATACTCAGTTGCTGATACCAGTGTAATTTTTGTAGCCAGGGAGGGAGTAAGTTTCGCATAGTTAATTAAAGCACGTTGTGACTAGATCGCCAACGTTCGTCGAGTCGGAACCAATCAGCAGCTCGAGAAAAGAGCCAGGGGGACCTTTCACCTCGTAGTGGAGGTGTGGTCCAGTTGAAAATCCGGTATTTCCAACGTAGCCGATCAAGTCCCCGGGAAGAACACCCGTAGTATCTTTTGGTTTCTCGATCATATGACCAAAAAACAGGGTGCTTCCGCTTGTTGTGGTGAGAATACCGTGTTCGCCATACCCACGCCCACGCGAACTACTGCGACCAATCAGCGAGCCAGCAAACGGCGCGTAGATGGGCGTACCAAGTGGCGCCATAATGTCGAAGGCCTCGAGGTATGGGTTATCATGCGAGAAGTTCCCACCGGGCAGTTGGGCGATGCTCCCGGTTGTTGGCCAACAACCAACCTTTGGGTTGCCGATCCGCACCGCTGCCGAAGCCCGGGCAGTTTCATTTTCTACGACGAGTACTCCCGCGCTATTATAGACGTCAAATTGCAGCTGGAGCGTGTTGACAATAAAGGCGTCAGTACCAGTGAGAGCGACTGCGTACTCGGTAGTTTGTGGACTATTTGTCTGTTCTGGCGAAAACCAATCAGACGTGATACTACTGACTGGCGGGGTCAGCTCTGTTTCTGCGAACGCGCGGAACGTGTCACTCGAAGTTTTGATCTTAATGCTGTACTGTTGTTTGGGGGTGAGTGAGATGGTATAGGTGATTTCTGCTGGCACAGCAGTGTTAGCCAGACTGGTCGCGCTGGCTTTTTTGGTCAGGGTGACATATTTTGATTGGTCGATTTTTGTGTCACCCTCCACCCCTTCCGACGGGACAGAGATCAAAAACGCTCCATAAATGATAAATAACACTTGGATCGACAGAAACAACCCAATGCCGATGCCAATCAGTGGCGCGCCTGTCGCCGCTATGGCGGCCGTGGTCGTACCCAAGAACCCAGTCAAAGACGAACTCGTTGCGGCTGTGCTCGCGCCGGTACTACTTATGTTGGCAGGGCTTTGCACCGCAACTGAGCTACTCGTTCCTGGTCCGCCCATGGCTGTACCTTGGCTGTTGCTTGCCAACTGCTGATGAGCGGCAGCTTGGTTGGCAGCAGTTTGATTGACTGTGCCGGTTCCAGCTGGCGAAGCACTGGCTTCAGCACCGCGCAATGCGCGCAACGATGTCTCGGCGTGCAGAGGGGAAACTCCCCCCGCACTTTCACCCGCGCCAAAGTAGGAACCAATTGAGGGGGGTGCGTGCGGTGTCCAGCCAAACAGGTTGGTCCATTGGGCGGGGATGATGCTCGCGCCGACGTTGGCACCAGTGACACCACCCAGCACAGCGCCAAGCGGGCCCAAGCCTGCTCCAAGGAAGGCACCAATGGCAGCTCCAGCCATACCGCCAATGGTTGTTAAGGCATACAGTGTTTTCGCGACTACGAGCGTGCCCCCGCCGACTGCAATGTTTCGCAAAGTTTTATTCTGCAGTACGGTCAAGGCAATCGCTGGTAGCGCACCCACACCGGTTGCAGCCATACCGAGCTTGGTGGCAGCACCGGTGATAAGTTTTTTGCCAATTTCACTCTTTAATTTGTCACCAAGTTTGTGACGCAGTGCTCCTCCTACGCTCGATCGAAGTGGTGATCGACCTCCCCCTTGGTTCCAATCTTGAACAAATTCAGTAGGCGGCAATCCATTCGGAGGAAAGCCAGAAAATGCTGCGTCACCTGCAACCTCTGCAGCATTTGCCATGGCCTGGAGCACAACGGGCGAAACCTGTAATTGTGCTATTTGTTCTGTGAGTTGTTCTGCGAGCGCAACCGCAGATGCCTGTTTAAAATGTGCGGCGAGTATCTCCGCTTGTCCTTCCTTGAGTTCTGCAATTACCCCCAACAAAGCCACGAGGCGCGCCCGCTCGATTTGTTCTTCTCTTTTTGCCACTTTTTGCTGGTATGCGGCGAAACCCTCATCTGATTTGTGTGCGAATGGGGAGTCTTGGAGTTGTATCTCAAGAATAACCTGTTGGATTTTTTCAATGGACCAAGTCTCAAAACCTACAGGCGGGTTCCCCCCCAGTGGCGTGCCGCCCGTTTTTTGACAAAATAGATCTTGTTCTTCTGGAGTGAGACCGTTCCAAATTTTTTTTCGATCTGCTTCTGGCTCTGGTGTTGCCACCATGGCAACCACCACTATTTCTGATCCGCCGAGCGCAGCGGTTGTTCCACGAATTGATGAAACAGTTGTCAACTGCTCGTCAGCTGCTTCCGGTGTGGCACCTGCCTCAGGGGAAGCGAATCCTGCCACCGCAAAAAAATCCGGACTTACGAGTTGTAGTTCAGTCAGACGCACCGCCATTTGACTTTCTAGGGTGGTCAAAAAGCCTGGCAGTGTTGCACTTGTGAGCGTGCCAGCAGGCAGGCCAAAAATCAATGCCAAGCGTTCGGGAGAAATTCTTTTGACAAACTCTGGTGCGCCTGCGCCAAACTCAAGTAGCATCGCGTCAATCGTGGTGGTAATATTTTCGGCAACTACCGGCGTCGCCGCTCCACCAAGGGATCCCTGCAAATCTGCTACTAGCGCATCTTTGCCATTCGAAGAGCTAAATATACCTTTTCGGTAATTTGCTGCAAACAGGGCTGCTTCAGCCGGGTTGTGCTCATCGAGGTGTCTGCCGACTTGGATGAGGAAGCTCGTAATCTCGGGTCGAGCAGCGCGCAAGTTCTGCAAAAATCGCTCATACAAGGCTCGCGCATAGCTCGGATCTTGCTGTACAAACCGCAGTTGTGATGCGGTCAGACCAAGCACTTGTTGCCGAGCAAACTCTGCCAGCTCCAGGCGAATATTTTGTGCCGACAGATCAAGATCTGGTGGCAGTTGCTGCAAGAAAATGCGCGTTTTTTTGAAAATCTCGTACTCGGCGTGTACGGTCAAATAATTGGTTGCCGCCTCTTGTAGTTTGCTTTCTGATTCCGCTATGGCTTGCTCAGCAGGCGAGGAAGTTGCAGGAGCAGACACAGCGGGGGAGGCCTGAGGAATTTCGGCGATCGCCTCTGCCTGTTGCGCGCGGTGAGCGATTTTTGCCACCTCTTGTGAGGTAATAACTTCAGCAAGCAGCGGACTGGCTGCGATAGCTTCGGTAAGTTTTATAACAAATTCTTCTGCCTGGTTTGGGTGTTCGTTGGCAATTTCTTCTCCAACTTCTATATAAAAGTTTTCCAGGCGTTCGCGGAGTAACGAGTTTGTTTCAAGACTAATCAAAAACTGTTGCAGGGCAGCAAATTGTGCGGCACTCTGGTTAGCTAAACTCGCTTGCCGATTCTGACGAAACTCTGGATGATCCATCAAAAACTGCCAAAGCTCTGGGAGTAAGACCGCTTGAATGTCCGCCCAAGCTTGGTCAGAGCTAGAACTTGCAAAATCTCCCAATACGTTTCTATACAACTCCTGCGAAAGTTGACCCAACATGGCATCCCGTTGCAGCTGGAGCGCTCGAACGTCAATATCAAGTTCGTGCTTTTCATCTACTGATACTTTTGCCTCATCACCTTGCTCTACACCGGCATCCGCGTCTATCTGTCCAGAGCTGGATGAGTAGGCGGCTACCGCTACTGCGACTGCTTCAGCATTAACAACAGCCGTT
>Ga0155843_112_pt1 | contig 16163 bp, 24 predicted proteins | sample RifCSPlowO2_01_FD_107497 | JGI IMG/M metagenome (GOLD analysis project Ga0155843, IMG submission 107497) | Candidatus Pacebacteria bacterium RIFCSPLOWO2_01_FULL_47_12
TCCTTATGAATTTGGAGTACATTTTCCTATGAGGCAACGAATTACGTTCCGTTACATTTCTGATGAGGCAATGCGTACTTGACAAAAAACGTTTTTTATTTTAGTATTACTACCATATGAGTAGTAATTCTAAAACAGAAGACACAATTTTACTTGAAAATAAACCGTATCTTACAAAACAAGAGATATCCGTTCTATTACAAAAAACGGGTAGAAATCTAGACAAAAAAGTATCCCAACTGTTAAAAAAGGGGTATTTACTCACTCTAAAAAATGGGCTGTACACGACAGAAGCATACATAAAGAGTCAATCAGCTCAATCAAGAGAATTTTTGGCTACTGCCCTGTATTATCCATCATACCTCTCGCTCGAATACGTTCTGCAAAAAGAAGGTTTGATTCCGGAAGCTGTCTACGCATATACTTCTATAACCCTGAAGCCAACAAAAGTATTTACCAATACGCTGGGAACCTTCATCTATAGAACTATCAAGGAATCATTGTTCACTGGCTATCAATTTGTCCGCTACAACGAAAGTTATCAGACTAAAATTGCCAGTGGCGCAAAAGCATTGTTTGACCTGCTCTATCTCAAGCCATTGCCAAGAACTGTATCTGGAAAAAGACAGGTCATAGCAGATTTGAGAATAAACTGGGCTACAATATCCAAAGATGATATGGCGGAGTTTGCAACGTATGTAAAATTATCTCAGTCACAAAAAATGACTCAGGTGGTCAATATTATTGCAAAAGAGCCAGCATGATACTCGAAGAATTACAACTTACAGTAGACAGAAACAAAGGCAAAAGTCCATTATATGTACGGAATCTTTTGAAAGAAAGCCTGCAGTACTTCATTTTGAATTTTGTGTACAACTCACCCTATGCCAAAACTTTTCTGTTTAAGGGTGGAACTTGTCTGAGGTTTTGCTTTGATCTTCCCCGTCTTTCAGAGGACCTAGACTTTGATGTTGCAGATTACGACAGATTCAATCATCAACAGTTTAAGGCAGATATCCAAGAATACTTCAAAAATAAGCTGCACTACACCGATTTTGCAATCACGATATCTGGTGTACATAAAATTTTGTATCTAAAATTTCCCATCCTCAACCAACTGGGTTTTCCGATCAATCCTGAGAAACCCAGTGAGAATGTGCTCATTGTCCGCATAGATCTTGCTCCGGTTGTCGGCGAAGGGTTCACAGAAGAAATTTCTCTGAAATCAACCTATAATTTTTCTTTTTTGATTCGTCGCTACTCACTGGCTGATTTGTATGCTGGCAAGCTGGCAGCAATACTTGGTAGAGAAAAGCTTGCAGATCGCATACGTGTCGCCCGTTTTAAAGGTAGAGACTACTTTGATCTCTGGTGGCTGCACGAGAAAAATATGCAATGGAATAAAAAGTATTTGCAGTCGCTAACACAAATTACTTCAAACACAGAGTTGATTTCAAAGCTCAATACTAAAATTCAAGAAGCTTCGCAGAGAAAAAATGAGTTACGACAAGATTTGCTGCCCTTTTTTGAAAATCCTGTCTTTGTGGAAGATGTAGTGAACAACCTAGGCAAGTTAACTTTTGTCACTCTTTAGAACAACCAAACTCGAGCTGTCCCCTACCCAAATTCGGATATATTACATTTGAAGCTTGACTAAAAGATCATCTCAAGATAATCTTTGATTATGGCACTACAAACAATTTCTACCAAAACATTGCGCACGGATTTCTCCCAAGTACTATCTGCTATGGAGGCGGGTCAATCTCTGATGCTACTGTATCGCTCCAAACCTCTGGCTGAAATTAGACCCATGGCGCAAACAAAAAAAATGCTGCGCTCATTTAGCAAACCAATGCTGATGCAGTGGATGAGAGACGATCGATTATCTAGTGAAGAACAAAAACAAATTGATGTCATTATTAACAATCTTCCTTGACGCTTCCGTTATTCTCTCTGGGCTTGCCTCACCGACAGGAGGATCAGGAAAAGTGCTCGATGCAGGAAAACTTCGTAGGTTTACTTTGCTTACCTCTCAACTGGTACTAGAGGAAGTAACCAATCACCTCCAAAAACTAGACATTGAGCCCGACCAGCTGGAAACTCTCTTTTCCGGGAAAGCTGTTCATCTTATTGCCAGTCCAAGTGAAGAAATGATAAAAAAATTCAGAAAAAGCACTCCCGATCCCCATGATGCCCATGTGCTGGCAGGGGCTGGATTATCCGGCGCAAAAATCCTGCTCTCTTTGGATAAACAACACATACTTATTCCACGGGTGAGAAACACTCTTAAGCCAATGCTTGTCCTGTCTCCCAAAGATTTTTGGGGCTCGAGAAATCAAACTTAGTGGACCGGAAGAGGATCGAACTCTCTACCTCTGCAATGCGAATGCAGCGCTCTACCAACTGAGCTACCGGCCCGTTTTCTTTTTTGCAAATGGCTTACCCACCTGCTCGCTGGAGCCCGCAGGATATTTTCTGCCATTTTTCTTCATTTTGGTTATAAATGCTGCCTCAAGATCGATGTCCAAATCCTCAGCAGCTAACAATACCCACCAGAAAACATCGGCTAATTCGTCGGCGAGTGCTTGCTTATTCTCTCGTACTTTTTGCTGCAACTCTTCCCCAGAAAAGTACTGGACCAACTCAGCAAACTCGCTCGCCTCAATGAGCATCCCGAGTGCCAAGTCCTTTGGACCGTGGTATCGATCCCAATTGCGGGCATCGCGAAACTCGATGACTTTCTTTGTTAATTGCTTGAGACTCGACACAGCGCTATTGTAACAAAGTTTGTTACAATGGCGGAAGCATGCACATTGTAAAGAACCCCTTCCCCAATGACCAGGCAAATTCACTCAATAAAACATTGACTGCCCAGACAGCTGGTTTTCTCGCTCACAATCTCGCGCTCAAACATAATGAACAGCTGCTCGTCATCACAATACCAGAAATGCTCACAGTTGAAGCGGCGATTTGGCTGGCTGCTGCAAGCCAATTCACTACCAATGTGCAACTCATCTGTCTGCAAGGTATGCACCATTCCGGTGAAGAACCCCCAGCAGAAGTCATCGCTGCAGCTACCCAAGCCGGAGTCACCATCATGCAAACAATGTTCTCCCTCACGCATACACAAGCTGGCAAGCAAGCGTTGGTGGGTGGCGGTAGAGCTTTGAGCCTACCTGGTGCTGACCTGGCTTTGATCACCCTGGCGCTACAAACTGACTATGAGGTATTGCGAACGCTCGGACTTGCAGTCGAACAAAAACTCAAAGCGGGAAAACAAATCCGCATCACGAGCGACCAAGGTACTGACTTGACGGCTACCATCCGCCAAAGCGGTGTCGAAGCAGAAACGGGTTTTTTGCGTCCCGGTGAAATTGGCAACTTGCCGAGTGGCGAAGTATTTTTTGCGCCGGTGCTAAAAACAGCAAATGGCACGCTGGTGATCGATGGCGCCATTGCCGATGATGTGCTCGATGCGCCTATCACAATTGAGATTCGTGATGGCAGGGCAACCAAGTTTTCGGGTGGTCTGGCTGCACAGAACTTAGGAAATAAACTGAAACAATTTGGCAAAAAAGGCTTGATAGTAGCAGAAATTGGCATCGGCACTAATAAGGATGCAAAGATCTCAGACAACCTACTGGAAACAGAAAAGGCCTTCGGGACGGTTCACGTCGCCTTTGGCAATAGTAGCGCGATCGGTGGTGAAAATAATGTCGCTATTCATATTGATGGATTGGTGAGCCAGCCAACGGTGTGGGTGGATGGCGGGATGATTTTGCAGAACAAGAGATTTACTACTTAAACAGAAAAAAACACGTATGCCAAGCCACGAATCCGCCAGAAGCAAAACTGCCAGATTTTCGCAGAGCAAGAGGCGTGTGCTACTCATTGCTCGCAAACCAACAATACGCAGAGTTTTTAGCAAAAGTTGCTGAGATGCAAATCACTTGCCCTGGCTGTATTTCTGAGGGGTATATACAAAAATCCCGAAAATAAGCTAAGTTACGGCTGGGAGCAACTTAAAATTAAAAGTGAGTACTCGATCTTTCTGGTCAGTAGAGTATTTAGAATCAAAAATTCCAATCAACACACCGAACTCCACTAAGTAGGTGGAATCCACTAGTAAATTAACAGAGAGCCCCGCTTCGGACAACCTTCTGCTTGATTCCACATCAGTTACGAGCCTCGCGCCTCTCTGTTCAAGAAACTTGAGTATTTCAAAAGCTGTAGCACCTCCACCAGAAAGAACTACATATCTGTCTGCTCCAAATGTGCTAGCAAAAACATCCCTCACAGATCGGGAAAAACGAGAATTAGACAAAAGATTCTTGAAAAAAATTTTGATGAGCGGGTTATTTGAATCACCCGCGGAATCTAGCCTTATTAAAATTTCAATTTTACTCCCCGATCTCTGAGCTCGGTTGATTTTTCCAACTTCTTCAATAAGCCAAGAAAAAAAATCTAAGGGAGTCAAGATCTCTGATACAATCTTTTCATCAGATGAGTATGCACTGATTTGCCTATAAGCATTTGAGGCTGTCAATTTTCTTGAATGTGTAGCCATATCAGCAGTTGGAATGGTGGGTACTTGTTCAGCAATATTCGCCATATTAACTCGTATCCCTCCTTCCCAAGCACGTCGATTCAGGCGCTTACGTTGTCTCTGAAATTCAGTTTCATAGAGATTTTTTTGCATCTTATCTGCATCCACTGCAAACGCCACTAATTGATCAAAAATTTCTGGAGCAAAAATGAGAAAATTTTCTTCTGTGGTTATATTACCGCCAATAACTACTGGCTCGCCTTGGTTGGGATGTGCAAAAATCATATTTTTTTCAACAAGCAACTGCACAACCTGTTGTACACCATGTATCCGCATCGAAAAAACTTCTTCAAGATTTAGCCAATCTAATGCGGAAACACACTCGGTCTGAGAACGCTCATCAAGCCCCACAAGAAGATTGCTCAGTAAGCGAATCTTCCCAAAAAATGCAGCGTCGGTAACCGATAAGATCTCGTCTGGTGGGGTTGGCAATCTCTCTGAAATTGCTGGAACCACATAAACTCTTTCACTACTTGCGGACATTTTAGTGCGAGCGGCAGCGAGATGGTCTAAATCTGATGTAGCCTCCAGTGCTGCGTCACTAGGTCTTTTTCTTGTGTAGTGCACTGGCTCTGCTGGGGTACTTCTGAACGCAGTAAATACATCCGCCATGCGAGCGCGTAGATTGGCAAGGTTGCCTAAATTTTGAGTTGCAGCTAACGATGTCTCATTGACCATAATACTTGCAGAGTAACATTTCTGGGTTAAAACTACAATTTGCTATACTCTCAACTCACATGCCCCCCATCCCCTTCACCCCGCCAGCCTATGCGCAGCTGCAAACCGACCGTGCCCGTCTGCAAAAAGAACGGAAAGAAGTGATGATTCGCCTACAAACCGCGCGCGAGATGGGCGATTTATCCGAGAACGGCGCCTACAGATACGCCAAGTTTGAGCTCGGCTCGATTGGTCGGCAGCTGCGACGAATCAATCATTTGCTCGAACACGGTATGGTGGTACAACAAGCCAAACACTCCCAAGTGCAGTTTGGCTCGAGCGTAACGCTCACTGGTCCCAAAGGCACACAAACAGTCCTCATCGTCAGCGAACACGAGTCGGACCCGACGCAACACAAGTTGGCTATGACGAGCCCGATTGGGGCTGCGATTATGGGAAAAGTCGCTGGCGACTGCGTAAATGTTGTTACTCCACGCGGAGCGGTACAATACACCATTGTCACGATTGCGTAAAATTGTATGCCAAGCCAACACTGCCATTCACCCAAACAAGATACCTCCTGGCAACAAGTCTCTCCCTGGTACCACAAGCTCGTCGGCTCGGATGGACACTTTTACCATGAACACGTCGTCATTCTAGGCGTGTTGCGACTGCTCGAGTTACAACCAGACAGCAGCTTACTCGATCTTGGGTGTGGCCAAGGTATCTTGGCAAAAAAAATCCCACCCATTGCTCGCTATCTGGGTCTGGATTCGGCTGCTGCGCTCATTCGTGAGGCCCAGGCTCAAGTAAAAACTCCAAACTACACTTTTGTAACCAAGGATGCCACCAAGCTAATTCCTGAGACCAAAGCGGATTTTTCGCATGCTGCCATTATTCTCGCACTCCAAAATATGCGTGAGCCACAGGCTGCAGTGCAAAACGCTGCCAACCATCTTACAGCTGGCGGCAAATTCGTTATCGTGCTGAATCATCCCTGCTTTCGCATTCCCCGCCAGTCCGGTTGGGGTATCGATGAAAAAACTAAGTTGCAACACCGCTGGATCAATCGTTACGCCTCCGCCATGGAAATCCCGATCACCATGCACCCAGGACAAAAAGATTCTGCTGTTACCTGGTCCTTTCACCATTCACTGCACGACTACAGCACGATGCTTGTTGCGGCCGGATTTTGTATCACCGCGCTCGAAGAATGGACATCCCCAAAAGAAAGTGTTGGCTCAGCTGCAAAAATGGAAAATAGGGCTAGAAGCGAATTCCCGCTCTTTCTCACCATCGTAGCAGAGAAAAAAACTCAAGCACCGGCATTCAGCCACTCAACATAGGTACAACCAGTGGCTTGCCGTGTTTCTTTATCCCAACCAGAGGTTGAGCACTTTTTCAGACGCTTACCTTTAGCAGTCGTGAAAATGACCAACGGCTCGTCGCACTCAGGACATTTTTCGTCAGTTTTCTCAGTTGTGCCATTGATCCACTCAACAAAGTCACAACCAGAGGCTGTTTTGGTGGCTGGATCCCAAGCATTGGTGCTGCACTTTTTCATTTTTTTGCCAAACCTAGTCACCTGCAAAACCAAGGGCGAGCCACACTTAGGACACTTTTCGTCGAGCTCTTGTGGCTCCACGGCGAGCCAAAGCACATAGTCGCAACCTTCGGTTTGGCGGGTTTCTTTGTTCCACGCACCCGTACTACAACGCTGGAGCTTGCGACCGCTGGGAGTTTCGGTTACTTCACCAAGGGGCGCACCACACTTCGGGCATTTGGTTGTTTCTGGCATAGAGTGCTAGTGTACACGCAGAGGGACGAAAAAGTAAGCGTTCTAAAAATGATGTAAGTTGCGGGCAGTACGCGGACTGAGTACCCTTAGACAAAGTGTTGAAAACCGGCTTGTTCAAAGTGATGGTCAAAGGTAAAGACCGTGGTAATCCCCAGTCGCAGCAGCATGGCAAAACTGACTGCATCGGTAAATGAGAGGCGGTTGAAGTCTCGCATGAACCAAAGCCAGGCATTTTGTTCATCCTCGATTGTCACTCTTTTAATGGTAATTCGGCTTGATGGATTCTCAAGCATCTTGCGAAAGATATCCACCGCAATGATTCCTTGCCGACTCCTCATCAGGGTGAATGCCTCATCCAAAATATACGAATTGGTAATCAGTTCGATTTTGCTGCTAAGTAGTCTTCGCCAAATGTCATCAGCCTGTGCATGAAACTGATCTTGAGAATTCCAAATTGCCTGAAGCGCACAGGTGTCGATAAAAACACAACGTGCGGTGATCTTACTCATATATTTCTGAGTCTTCTGCGGATAATCCAACATCCTTGTGGTGTTTTTGATATGCACCACTACGTTCTGCTTCACGCACGAACCGTGGCAGTTGCGACAATTGATCGAGTGAGTACTCAGCTTTGAGTTTTGATGTACCTGATCTTCTTTGCAGTGAGACCATACTCGTACTGATTCTCAGGGCGTCTAACACCAGATCATTAAAGCTTATGCCCAACTCTGCAGCCACGACACGATACTGCTGCAAGTCTCCATCTGGTATGCGTAAATTTGTAGTAATGGTGTTTTGCATACTGCTATTCATACCATAGTATGATTAGTATGTCAATTACGATTGCTCTGCAGCTTCGACCATCATTTTGATAGTATTGTAGGTAGTATGCCAAAAACAATCCACGCTGACCAAAAAGACATTTTAGAACTGGCTACGGTAATCAGCAAACTGAGTACTCCCAACTCAGTGCGCAACTTTTTGTACGATGTCGCGACGCCGCAAGAAATCGATGACTTGACCCAGCGCTATAAAATTGCAAAGTTGCTTTGGACCACTGACTTGTCCTACCAAGCAATTGCCAAGGCGACCAAAGCCAGCACCACAACTATCACTAGAGTTGCACGTTTCCTCAAGCAGGAGTCATTTGGGGGCTATCGTGAGGCACTCAGTCTTCTCTATCCGAAGAAGTAGAACCGTAGTTTTTTTTATATCATCGTGTTAACATGTTGACATAGATAGAACACGGTGGTACTATACCGCAATGTCAATCGATCTAAGGTCAAAAAATAAAGTTCATCATCACTCTCTGCATGCAGTGGGAGTGTTTTCTCGTACGATTTTCTAAACTAATTTCAAACTAAACCAGAGAAGAATTCGCTCCCAAAAATAGGGAGCTTTTTTGTGCTCTCTACCATTTTCTCTGGTTTGGTGAAGTGAAAGTAGATATGTTAATTAAGTCTATAGAAACAAGACCGACTGTGGTTGCATGGCCCAGTGGTGAATGGGACAACAGCTTAGAAAGAGCCTTTAGCGCTGCTGGCATTTCTATGGAAAGACCTAGTAATAAGCGTCAGCTGTCCCGGAAAATCCCTGTGCTTAATGTGTTAACTGTCTTAGCGCGACCATCTGATGTGCTCGATGATGTCCGAGCTGGTGGCGCAGATGGTGGTTTTACTGGCAGTGATGTTCTCAGTGAGGCTGGTATACCAGTGGGGAGAGAGGTATCGCCATGCTCTCTAGAGAGGCTCCCTCGCACAGTTGTGCCACTTAAAACGCTTGACCCAGATGCCCCTCAACCAGTGGTCTATGCTGGACTCACACCCAACGCCATTCGCCAAAGGATGACTCTTGAAGAGAGCGTTTCAAGAGGGGTACTCTACACCTCCTATCCCCAGCTCACTCGAAGATGGCTTGTAGGACTCAAACAAGAAGTGCCGATATTTAACACTGCAACCGAAATGAATGAATGGTGGTTACAACGATGTTCAGGAAGCACAAAGATCGAGTCACGCGGTGGTATTGTCCCACGGTCTGGCAAAGTAGAGTCAGCGTGGCTGATGAACCAAGAAAACTACGCCATCGTGGACATCAGCAGTACGGGAGAAACTGCCGAGGCTAATAGCATTCTGCCGATAGTGTGCTTAATGCAAGCTGCCCTGATGCTCATCCGCAAACCAGACGAACAGATTTCGAGGACGGCTCAAAGAAACTTGGCTGACTTGCTAAGTATGTTACAAGAAGCGGCAGAGACAAAGGGTGCGCAGGAGCCAAGTACTACTATTCAGGCAATTCAGTAATGACCACTCCAGAACAATCGCTCAGTGCAGTTCTTAGCTCCAAGAGTGCCGTACTCTTTGATATGGACGATGTGGTGGTAGGAAGCGAAAAGAACTTGACCGAAGCTGAGAAACGTTTTTTTAGCAAGCTGTGGACTGCTGATAGTATGTACAGGTTAGTCAGTGGTAATAATTTCTTTGGCAACGACATGGCGATGTTGCATTACGTTGTCTATGCCGATGAATGGCAGGGTGAAGTTCTCACATCAGCTGAATTTCAACGTCGATACTTTGAAGCAGCAGTGCAAGCGTACACCGAGTCACTTCTCACCCCACTGATCGGTGAACTGTTTGCGCTCCTGCAACAACTCGGATTTAAGATTGGGCTCGTCACCCAGTCGTACCTGTACTGGGTTGAACAAGTCCAGCAAAAATTTGAACTGGAAGGGATTGAAAACCCCTTTGACACTATTGTTTCACTCGGTCAGAGCATCGGCACTCCCAGACAAATACTTTTACCTAAACCTGCGCCAGATGGATATCGAGAAGTCATGCGACGTCTACAGGTAACTCCAGCTGAGACTATTGTCATTGAAGACTCCCAAAGTGGTGTAAGTGCAGCAAAAGAAGCCGAAGCATACACCATTTGCCTGCGTCAGTGGTTGGAACCAGATACGCAACCCGTCGGAGCCGACCTCTATCTAGACACCCTCCAACCTCTGATCGATGCATTGCAAAAAATCGCTCGCGAAAATATGCGCGAAGAATGAAATGAAAGAATATATGAAAGATATTGAAATTTTTTTATCAGATGAGGAGCGTGGTATTGATCCGACTTGTATGCCTGCCAACGACTGCGGTCGCGTTCAAAACGCTCCCAAGCGTAAAGAAATCATGAACTTGGTGGCTAGAAGATTTGCGGGATACGGGAGAAAGTCCAGAAGTACTTGCTGAGTGGCTACGACAACTAGGAGCTGGAGAGGCATTCTTGACAAGGTAAATATGGAAAATAAAACCAAAATAATCTGGACGGCTGGGCAATTAACCGCGCTAGTTCTCCAAGATGAAATCAATACGAGTAAAAAATTAGCAATTCGGTTGTTGAAACAATACCCTGCTGTCGATCAGGTTGGGTTTGTATCAAAAAAAACTGCAACATTGACGATGATGGGAGGAGAACTCAGCATCAACGGCTGTATTGCGGCGGGATACACACTTGGTAGAAGCAAACAAAAACAACAATTACTACTCAGCACCTCTTGTGTGGGAGAACCAATCAAAATCAGGCTTGCTGAATCGGTGGTTTCAGCCAGTTTTCCTCGTACACTCATTACGTCCCAAACGAAAAATGAAGTCTGCCTACAAGGTGTTCGCTATCAACTCATTGCGGGGTTTCCAGATTCACAAACCCTCACCATTGAACAACGCTCTACTCTCACGCAAATGCTTTCTTATGACTTCGCAGCTGGTTTCATCTTTTACGAAGGCGATCGGATCATTCCCGTCGTGGCAGTCGCAGGCACAAAGACACTCTACTGGGAACAAGCTTGCGGCTCTGGATCACTCGCATACTGGGCAATTTCTGGTTGTTCGAATGTATTACAACCTAGCGGGGAATATCTCTTAATTATTCCAGACTCACAATACATTACAATAAGTGCTACAACAAAGGAAATACTTATATGAAACCCCCCCTCGTCCAAACCCTCAAAGGCTTCCGCGACTTTTTACCCGCCGAAAAGCGCGCGCGCGATTTTGTGCAGGGCAAAGTCACCGAGACGTTTATCCGCTTTGGCTTTGAGCCAGTCGAGACGCCCACGCTCGAGTATGCCTCGCTCCTCCTTGGCAAATATGGCGACGAAGCCGACAAGCTTGTTTACTCGTTTACCGACCGCGGTGAGCGCGAGGTGGCCTTGCGCTATGACCAAACGGTGCCGACCGCCCGCCTCCTCGCCCAGTATCAGAATGTGCTACCAAAATACTTTCGCCGCTATCAGATCCAAAATGTCTTTCGGGCAGACAAGCCACAAAAGGGACGCTACCGCGAGTTTACCCAATGTGACGTCGATATCTTTGGCAGTAACGACCCAATCAGTGATGCTGAGATTCTGGCCTGCAGTTATGAAAGTTTCCGCGCCGTTGGTTTCAAACAAATCATCATTCGTGTCAATGATCGCCAGACGCTGATGGCGACGCTTTCGCCGTTTGTCACTGAGGCAGTCGATGTTTTTTCGCTCATCCAATCGGTAGACAAGCTTGATAAACAGACGCCTGCCGAGGTCGAGGCAGAGTTAATTGCCAAAGGTTTGTCAAAATCGGCTGCTGGCGTCGTATTGGTCACCTTAGAAACAACGCTCTGCTCTCCAGAATTGCAAACTGTTTTGGATCTGACTGAAAACTTGGGCGTACCAAAATCCTCCCTCGTCTTTGCCCCTACCCTGGCGCGCGGGCTTGACTACTACACTGGCATGATTTTTGAGATCAGCGTGTCAGAAGCGGGTGCTGGTTCTTGTGGTGGTGGCGGGCGCTACGACAACCTGATCGAAAACTTGAGTGGTAGAAACATTCCAGGCGTCGGCGTTGGGCTTGGTTTTGACCGCATGGTCGAGGCTGCCAAAGCACTTGATCTTATCCCTGCCACCACTGGCTCGACTGAGTATCTCGTCACGGTGTTTTCGCCAGAGTTACGCATGGCCTCTGCCCGTATTGCCAAAAAACTCCGTGATCAGAGCAAAGTCGTCCAACTTTACCCCGGAACTGAAAACATTGGCAAACAGCTCAAGTACGCGAGTCAAATCGGGGCCAAGTTTGCGGTGATTGTGGGGGAAGAGGAAGTAAAAAATACTACATTTGTTGTCAAAGACCTGGATAGCGGTGAACAAACCACAGTCAACTATATGCTGCATTAAGACGAGTGAAAGCGTTTCAAACCAGCCTAAAAAGCTTTTCAATTATTCGATGTCTTATAAAGTAATATAAATTCAACACTGTTTGAAATAACGCTAGCACTTATTTCTAATTCAGGAAAACTCCTAAGAAGCAATAGACTCATAATATGACGTCTCAATTTGCCTGCATTAAATACGTTGAGATCTGGAACTGCTTCTCGTTTCACAGAGATTTTGACTCTAATCTGCAAACCATCATTCCCCTCAGTCACTATTAGGTTGAGTATATAGTCGTCAGCATTTAATCCGCAAGTTTCAACTAAATACTCTTCGATAGCAGGTAGCATTGCCCTCCGCAATTCTGTTTCCAATTCAACAACTAATTTTTCTTTTTGTTGAGTGATAGCTAACTGCCCAGCAACTAAAGCCGCGTAAGCGTTTCCCACCATTTCAACATAAGTGGGATTTTCAACTTTTGATAGAATGTTCATAGCAATGTCTCCAACTGAATTTTTACTTTGGTAGTATATCAAATAATATCATATTTTCTTAGACAAAAATCAATCTCTCAACGATATATTTCTCGTCGATGACCAACAGCAAACACCATAATCACAAGTTCTTTTTTTACAATCTGGTAGATAACCCGATATGCCCCGATGCGAAGACTCCAGAGGTTCTTCAAGACACCTTTCAATGACTTTCCAATGGTTGGATCCTGGGCTAGTTTTTCTATAGCAAGAGCAATTCGTTTTTGCTCTCGCGTAGCTATTTTTGAAAATGACTTTTTTGCAGACCGAGTAAATTTGACGGCATACATAGCTACAAACCAAGTTCAGCCTTGATATCCTTCCAGTCCAAGACATTTCCGGAAGCGACATCATTCTTGCTCTCTGTAATGGCCCTCATAGTAGCTGGATCAGCCAAAACACGCACGGTTTCTTCGAGATACTCAAGCTCATCTGCATTCACCAAAGCTGCGCGAACTTTGCCCTGAACCGTAATAAGAACTTTGCGAGACAACACTGCAGCATCATCAACAAGACTGGGTAGCTGCGAACGAACTTGCGAAATTGGTAGTGCTTGTGCGATGCTCATACTGCAGAAATTGTACAATATTTTGTACAATTTGCAAGTGATTAAGAGATGATCAAACTCTCAATCCCCGTTGCTTTTGCCGCTCCCCCATCACTCGACTCACTATTGTCAATCATCCGCTGCTTATAAATCTCCCAAGGTAGGTACAGCGTACAGAGTGTTTGGTCAAAATCAAAGATCAAAACTCGTTTGGGGTGCGCGGATTCCATTGCGAACTTGCCCACATCTTTCACATAGTATACATGTGCTATAATCTCCTTTCGTTATGAAACACGTCCACCCCGACTGGCATGATGATTGCGCCGTAACTTGTAGCTGTGGCAATACGTTTGTGATTGGCTCAACCAACCAGACACTGCAAGTAGACATCTGCAACAAATGCCACCCGTTTTTTACCGGTGAACTTCGTTTCGTCGATCGCCAGGGTCGGGTTGACAAATTTTTGAAGAAAATGGCCGCGGCCAAAGTTGATCCCAAGAGTAAAAAAAGCAAAAAGGCTGATCTTGGTCCCACCGAGCCACCACAATCCTACCAAGAAATTTTGCGTCATCAACAAGTCGTCATCCGTTCCGCAGCCAAAGCACAAAAAGCCCCATAGCTGTCTTCTGTTACACTAGCGTTATGTCTGATTCTCCGTATAGCACCCAGTTAGCTGAGCTCGCCAGAAAAATTTCTGAAACCCAACTTCTTGGTACAGACCCCGAGTTTGTCGAACTCGCGCGTCAAGAGGTCGCGCGCCTCACCGCAGAGAAAGACATGCTTGAACAGGCAGCGGCACAGTTTGGTAGCGACCATAGTGGTGAAACCGATACGACAGAGCCAACTAAGGGGCCGTGCACCATTGAGATCCGCCCCGGCACTGGTGGCGATGAAGCAAAAAACTGGGCCAATGATCTGCTGCGGATGTACTTGCGATTTGCGGAAACGCACAAATTGGCGGTCGTTTTTATCGATGAATTGATTGTCAAAATCCGCGGCACGATTATACTCAATGGCGTTGCCCGCTCCGCCTTTGAAACCTTTCAATTTGAATCGGGTGTCCATCGGGTGCAACGCGTGCCAGAAACAGAGGCACAAGGAAGAATTCATACTTCGACTGCATCGGTTGCTGTCTTGCCAGAAGTGGCGCCAAGTGTGATCAAGATCAGAGATGAAGATCTTGAGTGGCAGTTTATGCGCTCGAGTGGGGCGGGCGGCCAATCGGTCAATAAAACCAGCAGTGCAGTCCGACTGACACACAAACCCAGTGGCTTGGTAGCCACAGCGCGCCAGGAAAAAAAACAAGAACAAAATCGTAAAATCGCCCTGGAGCTCCTGCGCTCACAACTCTGGGAGATTGAGGAAGAAAAACGTCAAGCGACACTTGGGGCAGCGCGCAGTGCTATTGGCCGAGCCAGACGCTCAGAAAAAATCCGTACCTATAATTTTCCGCAGAATCGTATGACCGATCATCGTAGTAAACAATCTTGGTACAATCTGACCGGAATTCTTGAGGGGAATCTTTTACCCATTTTAGAAGAGTTATATTCCGCGCTTACTGCTGAGCCTGGGGAGCCTGCAGCGTAATGTGCACTTCTGTAAATTGACTTTCGCGCCAGTACCGAACGGTGATCTCATCACCCACGCGCTTCTTATTGAGCGCAACTGCCAGCTCTCTGTCTTTGAGTGGTTCGCCATCGATTGCAGTAATAATATCTCCTGGTTGCAAACCAGCAGTCGCTGCAGATGCGCCCGGAGTAACCTCCACCAGATACGCTCCTTGCGGCACGTCATTAAACAGAGCTGCTTGCTCACTAATCGGTCGGTACGTCACCCCTAAGAATGGTCGGTCAAACTGGCCCGTCTCGTTGAAGTTGAGAAGCGAAGATCGGACGACGTTGATCGGAATAGCAAAACCAATATTTTGCGCCCCCGCCGTCACTGCCACGTTGACGCCAATCACTTCACCACGACTATTGAGCAGTGGGCCGCCAGAGTTACCAGGATTGATGGCGGCGTCAGTTTGGATCACCCCCTCAAGTGTTTCTATGCTTGAAAAACCATCTCCCGCTTCAATCCCCCGCCCCAGGCCAGAGATGACCCCCGTTGTGACGGTGTGACGAAACTCGCCCAGTGCCGTTCCAATGGCAATCACACCCTCGCCGACACGAATGTGTTCCGAGTCGCCCAGCGGCAAGGCAACATTCGGTAAACCTTTCACCTCAAGGATCGCCAAGTCATTGATCGGATCACGGTATATTTTGGTAACCTCATACTCTTTGTCGTTGCTGTCGATCACTTTATAGGCAGCAGTCCCGTCGCTCACCACATGTTTGTTAGTGACAATGAGGTTGGTACCAACAATAAAGCCGGTACCAATATCTCGCTGGACTTCTTGCAATTCTGTTTGCCCGAACCCGAAATTGAAACCAAACGGTGATGCGGCAGACGGCGTAAATACGCGCTGCTGTTTTTTGATCGACACAGTAACAACTGACTGTGAAGCGGCATCAACTACCTCTGGGATTGAGAGTGGTTGACCTGTTTCAATCAGCTGCCCTAGATTTGAGCCAACACCTGTTGCTTGGCTGCCAATTTTCCCACCACGGGGCAGTAACCAGTCGAGCGGACGAATGACAAATACTCGATCAGCCAATCCACCAGCAAAAAACGACACCAAAATGATAATTGAAACTGCGAATCCGAGTAAAAATTGGCGTGAGACAACAGGTATACGCATGGGCAGATCCGTTATACACGATCTCTCGAAAAATTTAAAGAGATTCAATTGCCTTGAGCAACTGCTCATCAATGTCTTTGGTTTCTTGATCGTCTTGCACCTCGACATCAACGGGAAT
>Ga0155843_116_pt1 | contig 10789 bp, 12 predicted proteins | sample RifCSPlowO2_01_FD_107497 | JGI IMG/M metagenome (GOLD analysis project Ga0155843, IMG submission 107497) | Candidatus Pacebacteria bacterium RIFCSPLOWO2_01_FULL_47_12
TTTTCTACTTGGCGGTACGCTTCACAATTACGTTTCGTGAATAAGGCAGTTTGCGTGATTTTGTGGGTTTTTTACGACTAAGTAGGTGTGCCAGTCTCTGCCGAGCGATCTTGTGCCGCTCACTGGCGAGGACAGCAGTGGCGGTTACGCATGGGTGCGGATCTGAAAAGACGCAATGCGCCAAATAGAGTACTACAGTATCTTTGCGCAATAACTAAAGACAGTCATGAACAATACAAAGCAGACTATGCTCGACCAAGTGACGCTCGTGGACAAACATGATCGAGTGCTTGGTGTGATGAATAAGATCGAGGCACATCGTGGTGCAGGCGTACTGCATCGCGCCATTTCTGTTTTTCTATTTCGCAAGTTGGAAGACCAGACGGAGTTACTCCTCCAACAGCGAAGCAGCAAAAAAATTGTTGGCGCAGGTCAATGGGCCAATACAGTCTGCGGCAATGTGCAACCAACGGAGAATTACTTCGAGTGCGCACGTCGCCGACTGCGAGAAGAGTTGGGAATAGTAGATCCGGAGCTTGTGTTGCAACCTGGAGCGAAGTTTCGATACCAAGTTGTGTGCAACGAGGAGTTTGGCGAAAACGAGCTCGATCAGGTTTTTATTGGCTGGTACGACGGCGAAGTCGTGCCTAATCCAGAGGAGGTACAAGCGGTTGAGTGGCTAACGTTTGATAAAAAAAGTCCTACAAAAATTTTGGAACAAAAACGGGCAGATGAGTGGGCGGTGTGGTTTGAACTTGGATTGAATCATGTAGTTTTAAAAGAAAGGGGGGAGTAATGGTAAATGCGACTCGAGAAAACCAGCAAGGTCCCAACCAGTGTTCTGCTACAGCTGTGCCTATTAAAGCTGAGGCCCCAGAACCTCAACCTGAGATCAGACCTCCAGCGCTTGCGGAGCTTGAAGCGTTGGTCGCACAAAGGATTAATTTATGCTACCGACGATCCATTTACATGGTAAATACCTTTTAAGGTAATCAACTATGCAACCCATCACCCTCATAAAAATCGGCGGCTCGCTGATTACCGATAAAAATAAACCGTATACCGTTCGATCAGAGGCGCTTGCGACGATTGCTCAAGAAGTAAAAAAGGCGATGAACTTGGGGAAGCCACTCATACTTGGTCACGGTGCTGGTTCGTTTGGTCATATTCCCGCAAAAAAATACCAAACACATAAGGGGTTACTGAACGAACAGAGTCGCCAGGGGATTGTGGAGGTTGCGGCTGCAGCACGTCGACTAAACGCAATCGTGATGCAGGCATTATTTGACGCTCAAGTTCAAGCTGTTGCCGTCAGTCCGCTAAGCATGATGACGGCCACAAACTTTGCATTTGGTGATATTTTTACTGAACCTCTTGAACAGCTGTTGCAACTGGGTCTGCTGCCAGTCGTGTATGGCGACCAGATTTTTGATGCTGAGGTCGGGTGTACGATTTTTTCTACCGAAAAAGTTTTGGCACATCTTGGACTAACGCTACAAAGTAAGGGTTATGAGATTGAACGCATTATCCACTGCGGTCAAACCAATGGCGTCTATGATGCAAGCGGTGATACTATCCCTCTCATTTCTCCAGCAAACGTTGACCAGTTTAGGACAGCACTTGGTGGTTCTAGTGGGGTAGATGTAACAGGAGGCATGTTGCACAAAGTAGAAGAAACGCTCGCGCTTGCCAAACAAGGAATTTCTGGTTTGATTATTGATGGGATCGAGTATGGCAGTCTTTCGCAAGCTGTGGCGGGTAAGTCGGTGCTTGGCACTAGAGTGGAAAAATAACTATGGCAAAAAAATTGGCTACCCCCCCCACCCACCTCGCCATCATCTGCGACGGCAACCGCCGCTGGGCCAAACGACATGGCTGGAAAGTTTTTCGTGGACACAAGTATGCTATCGATGCGATTTTTGAACCGTTGGCGGATCACGCTGCCAAACTCGGTATAGGTTTTATTACCTTTTGGGTGTTTAGCACCGAAAACTGGAATCGAGAAAAGCGCGAAGTAGCTTTCCTCATGGATTTATTCCGCAAAGTTTTTGATGAAAAATTGCCTCGACTACACGAAAAAAATTATCGTATTAAACACATCGGCAACCTCGCTGGTTTGCCAAAAGATATCCAAAAAAGAATCATTGATGGGGTGGAGCTGACCAGAGCAAATACGGGTCTGACGCTGACGTTTGCTATGAATTATGGTGGGCACGATGAGTTGCGGCGGACAGTGCAAACCATTGCACAAAAAGTCCAGGAGGGCAGACTCGAACCAGGCGAGATTACGGAGCAGGTGATCGCCGACCACCTCGATACCGCCGGTATCCCCGAGCCAGATTGTATTGTTCGGACCAGCGGAGAGCAGCGATTATCTGGCTTCATGTCGTGGCAGAGTCACTACGCTGAGTTTTGTTTTCCTGCCTTTGATTTTCCCGAGTTTACCCCCGCTAAGCTCGATGAGGTCTTGGCTGATTTTGCCAGGCGTAAACGCAGGTTTGGGGCGGGGTGATTTTTTTTAGAGAACCGAGATCCCAAAGACGACTTCCACAATCTGCATGAGCCAGTACGAAGCAAACAAAAGTAAATAACCGACGATCGCGGCTGTCGCGCGCTGTTTGCCCGCATCGAGTGATTTTTGGTTGGCAGCTCCGGTCAAGATTTCAAAACCCGCCCAAGAGAGCATGGCAAAAAGAATCAGACCCGCGATGGGGAAGGCAAACTGCAAAAATCTCGTGACAATGCCACCAGGGGTAGAAAGGCGCACGGCGTGTGGGCTAGCAGTATTGTTTTTGTTACCAATCTTGAGTGGGTTGAGGGCATCAAATTGGGCGACGGTCGGACCTTGGGTGAGTCCGCCTTCGAGGTTGCCATCGTCACCGCCTCCTCCCTCTTCACCGCCACCATTCTCAACAGGTGTACATTGAGAAGCTTGTCTGCAACACTCACCAACTTTGAGACAGGAGACAAAACCACTTGTTACCGGATTTGTTCCAAATACACAAACATTATTTTCTGGATTTTTATCCTCAACTAGTCTCCCACAGGTTGGAACTGGGGTAGGAGTTGGGGCAGGAGTGCACGTACTAGGCAGTACCACATCTTGACTACAACAAATAGTTGCGTCCGTATTGCATGTTTTGTAGTTCCAGATGTATGTACCTACTTCTGTTTTACAACTTGTGCCCTCTAGTTTTCCGCAACCAGAGATTGGTTCAGATGGACAGATATTTTGCGTTAAGCTCAGAAAACCTTTGGAGCAGCACTCATATTGGCTATTAGTATTTCTTGAGCCATCACAGAGTGAATGGTCAGCACTCGGATACAAGATACCATCTACTGCTCGACACTCGAATGTATCTCCTTTGTAAGTACCGCAGTATTTATCAGGAGTGTTGACATTAATAGAATCTAGCTCTGCCGGACGAACTGTATACGATCCGATTGAACAAAGTTCGTCAAAGTACGTTCGTTTGGCAAAAAAGGTAACGTCAAAAGTGCGCGCCTGCGTTGTTGAAAATGCTCTCAAGGCATTTTCGTCATTGATAATAAAGGTAACACTATAGCGATTAGCAGTTATTGGATTAGCAGATACTCGATCAGTTGTGATTGTGCTATTTCCCTGAGAATTAATTTTGAGATAGTACTCTGAGTAATTTTCACTTGAATCAAATGTTATCGAAATTTGATGGGAACTTGTTCCAGAGCGAATTGTTGTGCCTAGACCAGTTATATTTGTAATATCGACTCCTGAAACCAGCCAAGCAGTGCCACAACCAGCTATTACATACTCTTCAGCATTCACGGTAGAAAAATGTGGCGCAATCAGCATCAGCAAGACAAAGAAGACAAACAGAAACTTTTTCATTTTATTCCAAATCCTGGTATCTTGAGCACGGTGAACCCAACAAACTGCAAGATCATGACGGAAAAAATGACAAAGATGAGACCAATAACGGCATTGGTTATCATTTCTTTAGCCTGCCCGGTGCGCTTGGGATCACCCTGCGAGGTAGTGAGGATGAGGCCGCCTGCCAAGGTCATGATGAGAGAAACTCCGCCGCCAATACCCAGGCCAAGTCGAATAAAGCGTTGGATGATAGACGTGGGACTTCGTTTGATACAACCGATGGCCGTCCAGACACCGGCTTGACCGTCCGCATCTGATGCGTCTGAGCTCGCACAATCCTGACAATTGGTTCGTTGGGTCGGGTCACTAATCTGCGTGCACAGTTCAAAGACAGTTGTCTCATCTTCACTTTTTGGATTGCGAAAGGTGGTATGACATTCATCCGGAGGACAGGAGTTGCGAATCTCGATCGAGCCTTGGCAGGCACCTTCCCAGTTTTTTCCTACAAACAAGGATTGTGGTGTATACGACCAAGTTCCAGGTCCCCAATGTACGGAGAGATCACTACCATAAGTTTTTAGTTGCCCATTAATAATTGATAAAGTTCTATTGAGGCAAAAGCCTATCGCGTCGCCCTCTTTTCCACATTTGAATGTGAGCGATCCCCAGTTAACAACATCTTCTCTATTTTTAAAGTCTCCCCCAGTTATAAATATTTCTGACTTAGCATCGAGGCATCCGCTACTGTAGCACTTATTCTGTTCTGTAATGCCATCTCCATTATTATCAAAAGTTTGGTATTGATATATTTGAAATGCTGAGCAAGTTAGACGCGGATCTTTTACAATATTGTAAGTACCTGCCTTACATATATTGATGATATTGCCCTCTTTATATAGGTAAGCATGTTTTGTATCTTCAGCAAATCCTTGAGGATCTGAGTAAATGAGAGCATCACCTCCGATGGTCAACGTAAGCGTATCCACTCCAAGGCTTTTTGCCGCATAATTTGAGTATGATTTTGGACTTATGATATCTCCTGCTTGCGGAGAAATACCTATTCGATAATTGCCATCTTCTAGGTAGCGAGATTTTATAGTTATTGTATGCTCGCTTGTGCCCGAAGCGATACTGACACCGAGTCCCTCAACCGTGGCATCAATTGGTGAATCAGAACAATCACTGGCTGCAGAAACAATCTTCGTATTAAGCACAAAAACCAGCGCAAAAACAAAGCTGCTGAGTAAAATTCGCGAGAGTGGCATCAATCACATTATTGTACCCCATCCCAAGGCAGAACGCATTTGCTACACTACTAGATAATGTCCTCATTTTTCCGTCTTGTTGTGTGCGTGGCTCTTTTGTGTAGCTTGGTAGCATTGGTTGTTTTTCGAGGTATTTTAGTGCAAGCCGACGAAGTCCAAGAGCTGCAGCAGCAGATCAGTGAGCTCGAGAAGCTCCGGCAGCTTTCGAAGGACGCGACGACCCCACTCGAGAGCGAAGTCAAAACCCTCGAAGCTCGGATTGCCGCGGCGCGCGCAGGCATCGTGCGGGCCAAGCAAGAGGTAGCCGACCTTGAGTTAGATATTAGTGATCGTGAAGTAGAACTGGGATTGCAGTACAAAATTTTTCTGGAGCGGGTACGGGTGCAGTACAAAAAATCGCGTGCACTCAATCCGCTGTTGATTTACCTAGCTGGTCAGGATGCAGCCAGCGTGACCAAAGACCTCGCCTATCAGTCGTCAGTCAAAGCACGTGACAATCAATTGATCCAAAGTTTGGAAGGAGTGATCGCGAGTCTCGAGGCAGACACGATTACGCTCGAGAAAAAACAGACACAGCTGGCAGCGCTTGAGGCACAGCTGGATGAACAAGCGGCATTTTTTCGCGGAGAAATCTCTAAGGCCAAAGATTACCAAAAAGAATTGACCGGTAAAATTGCCGACTTATCGGCTAAGCAGCAGGCGATTTTGTCTGCTCGGTCCGGTAGTTTTACTGCCAGCATCGGTGATAGCGAGTTAGCTGACGATTACAACGCTTCAATCAAAGGTTTTCGCGAGTCGGCGCCCGGAGGCTATTTTGCCGTATTTTCTTTTGGGGCGCATACCCATAGAAAGGGTATGAGCCAGTATGGTGCTCGAGGCAGAGCCCAAAGCAATCAGAGCTATAAACAGATCTTACAAGCGTACTATGGGAAAGAACCGGTAAGCAAGGACACGGGAGGGGGAATCAAAGTTCGTGGTTTTGGCGAGCTGAATTTCGAAGAGCACTACCTCTGGGGGATTGCCGAAATGCCATCCAGCTGGCATCCAGAAGCTTTGAAGGCGCAGGCGGTAGCGGCTCGTACCTATGCGTACCGCTACAAACAAGAGGGAAAAGAAATTTGTACGACGGAAAGTTGCCAGGTATTTTCCAAATCAAAAGCTGACAGTCCGCCGGAGAGGTGGAAAAAAGCCGTCCAGGATACTCGAGGAGAAATCATCGAGGATGTCGTCACCTACTACGCCTCGACCCATGGGGTGTTTACGACTACTGCAGGGTGGGATACGAGCGACAGCGCAGGGGGAGCCAATTTTGTTGATAAATCGTATGAAAAGGTCGGCGGTTCTCCATGGGTGTACAAGGCCTGGTATACCCAAGGGTATAGCGTCAACAGTGATAAGTGTGGTCGATCTAACCCCTGGCTCTCACCCGAGGAACTAGCCGATATTATCAACGCCGCGAAATACAGAGATGAGCGAGTAACGCCGGTGACGACTGCTTGTTGGGGAGGAAATCCCTATTCTCATGCGGAGCTTCGGGAGAAGGCAGATGGTCCATCCACTGTTTTGTCAGTGACTGTTAGCCAGGGCAACGGTGCAACCAATGAGTTGATTTTTCAAACCGACAAAGGAGAGATCAGGCTCAGCGGCTCTGATTTTAAAACAGCCTTTAATCTTCGGGCGCCTGGGAGATTATCGATTCCCCAGAAGGGTTTTGCTTTTTTTAATATTGAGCGGAAGTGATACAAGCTGAATAGTGCTGCTTTGCTGCTACGCTTTGTGTAAAGTTGATGCGGTATTGTGCATTATATTTCTCAAGCGCGTGGCAGAGGGGTTGGATGCAAAGCTGCAGATTTCTTTTGTGTGATTGAGGTAGAATCTGCCTAGATGCAGCTCACGACACTTTCACTGACCGATTTTCGTTTGCACGCGCAACTGAAGTTGCAGTTTTTTACCCCAACGACAATTCTTGTTGGCAACAACGCCAGTGGTAAAACAGCCATTTTGGAAGCAATTTGTTTGTTTAGTACGGGCGAAAGTTTCCGGGCAAAAACAACTGCCGAGTTGATCACCTTTAAACGTGCGTGTTCTCGCATTGTCGCAACAGTCATTGATAATAACGATGAGTTGGCAGTACTACAAATTTTTTTTACCAGAGGTGAGTTGCAAGGCAAAAAAGTGAGTTCTAAGACGTTTTTTGTCAACGAAGTGAAGCGACAACGTCGTCGCCTGAAAACATACTTGTCTTGCGTGCTGTTCCGTCCGGAAGACATGCGCTTAGTTGAGGGCTCACCGGCTCGCAGGCGAGGGTTTATTGATGTGGTTTTGAGCCAGATAAGTCAGGAATATGAGCGAGCCGCACGCGTCTATGAGCAAGCACTACGACGACGCAATAAACTACTGCTGCAAGTACGAGTGGGTGAGCAACCAAGATCGAGTTTAAACTACTGGACGATGACTTTGCTCAAGCAGGGCGAACTCCTCCAAGAAGCCAGGCGACAATTTTTTAGCCACATGATAGAGGTAGATTTTCCCTTACACTTCCAAGTGGTGTATGTTCCATCAGTACTGACGGCGGAGCGGCAACTTGAACATATCGAGCGTGAGATTGCGTCTGGCCATACACTAATCGGTCCACACAAGGATGATTTCCATGTAGAGCTCGATTTTGCAGGCGTGTACAGAGATATTGCGGTCTACGGTTCTCGTGGACAACAACGATTGGGTGTGTTGTGGCTCAAATTGTGTGAGCGGTCGTACCTTGAGAAACACTCTGGGGTATTCCCACTTTTACTATTAGATGATATTTGGTCAGAGCTCGATGACGGCAGCCGCGCCTTGCTTGAAGGCATTTTGCCACAACAGCAAACAATTATCACGACGACTCATAGGGAGTTAGCCCAAGAACTATATGACAAATTTCCTCTACAAACAAGTATTACGTCACTTGTGTAGAATACGCCGTATGACACTCTCACCCGATATCAGCGACCAGCTACGGAAAATTACCCCACCCGACCCCTACTCGCACAAAGGGCAAAACGGCAAATTGCTGATCATCGGCGGCAGCGAATTATTTCACGCAGCCAGCAAGTGGAGTCTAGATATCGCGAGCAAATTTGTTGATATGGTGTTTTATGCCTCCGTCCCGAGTAATAATCAGTTAGTGCAACAGGCCAAAGGTGAGTTTTGGAACGGTATAGTGCTCGACCGAAGCGCGATAGCAGATTACATCGCTGAGGCAGATTGCGTGCTTATTGGTCCGGGCATGGATCGGAGTGCCGAGACAGCTGCGGCTGTGACAACCCTGATTACGCAGTACGCGGATAAACGTTGGGTAATTGATGCTGGTGCCTTGCAAACACTTGAGCCAGAGCTCTTTCCCGACTCGAGCATTCTCACACCGCACCACGGTGAGTTTGAGCGTATCAGTAATCTCTTGGGTGGCACGACCGACAGCCTGCTTGCCCGCGGCATCACGATTTTGCTCAAAGGTCCCAGTGACTATGTCTATCATCGTTCGGCAGTGACGACTATCACGGGAGGTAATGCCGGGATGACCAAAGGTGGCACGGGTGATGTCTTGGCGGGTTTAGTTGCGGCTCTGTATTGTAAACACGACGCTGAAACATCCGCGGTGGTGGGCAGTTTTATCAATAAGCAGGCAGGGGAGCACTTAGCGAAAACAGTTGGGCCGTTTTTTAATGCCAGTGATTTGGTGCAAGCGATCCCCGAGGTTTTTTGGCGAATTTTGCGTCAAGCACCCTAGCTTGAAGCTACCTATTTTCGCATTCTGTGCAATAATAATTGCACGCACTGAGTATGTTTGATCCACAATTTAGTATTTCCAGCAATATTTTGACCTACATCTCCCGGATCGAGTCAGCCAAAGCACTGATCGATCATGCCGCACTCGTCCCGAGTTGGGAAGCCAAGTTTCGCGATGACGCGTTTACGCGCACGGTACATTATGGCACGAAGATAGAGGGCAACGATCTCACCCGTGAGCAGGCGCAACAAGTGGTGCGACTCCAAGACTATGTTGATTCGGAGGAAGTGGCGAAGCGCACCGGCATGTTGGCGCGTGAGCGGGATATTCAGGAGGTGATCAACTATCGCAACGTGATTGATTGGATCGATAAACAGACTACACCCAAGTATAGCGAGCTAATCACTGAGAAAACGCTCAAAACGCTGCACCGCCTGACAGTTTTCAAGTTAATCGAAGAAGGCTATGCCGGTCGCTACCGCGACAAACAGGTAGTGGTGCGCAGTGCCACGAGCAGCGGGGTAGTGTTCCGTCCACCCGTTGCCGTCGAGATTCCCTATCTCATGACTGATTTTTTCACCTGGGTACATGCACCAACTACCCAAGCAGTCCACCCGCTCTTGCGCGCTGCCATCACCCACTACCAATTGGTCTACATTCACCCGTTTATCGAGGGCAACGGTCGAACGGCGCGCGCTTTCGCCTCACTCATGCTCTATACCCTGTCGTATGATTTCAAGCGCTTTTTCTCTCTCGAGCAGTACTTTGACAGTGATGTAGACGCGTACTATCAGGCACTACTTTCGGTGCAGCAGCATGCTGAGCGAAACTTGACCTACTGGCTCGAGTATTTTTGTTATGGTGTGGCGATAGAGCTCGAGAAAATTCGTGAACAAGTGCAGAAACTTTCGCGTGATTTAAAATTAAGGAAACAACTGGGTCGACAGGTGGCGCTCTCGGAGCGGCAAATTATTTTACTCGAGTTATTCCAGCAGCAAGACTTGATTTCCTCCGACGATGCCCAAAAGCTTTTGCCGCAAGTATCGGTCGATACGGTCCTGCGTGACTTAAAAGACCTCATGACCAAAGGCCTGATCAAAAAGCAAGGGGTAACCAAAGGAGTTACCTACAGTCTGCTAGAGTAGAGCAATAGATGCAAACTACAGCATTCGCCCAGTATCTAGCACGCCTAGATGCCTTGAGTTCCCGCCTGGAGATGACGGCGGTGTTGGCGGAGCTGTATCAGCGTTTCTCACCAGACGAACAGCAATATGCGAGTTACCTTTTGCAAGGTTCGCTGGTACCCCAGTACCGCTCGCTGGAGTTTCAGTTATCGAGCAAAATGTTGTTACGGGCACTCAGTACAATTGCGCTCGAAGGCTCGCCCGAGCCTGAAAACCACTCTGAAGCTAGCCAAGTGCTCGCCCTCTACAAAAAAATTGGTGACATCGGTGTGGTAGCGGAACAGATTTTACGCGACCATGACACGGGCGGCGGGGATTTGTCGGTCGTAGAGTTGCATCAAAAACTGGTAGCGATTGCAGAGGCAGCTGGCGCAGGTTCGCAGCAGAGAAAATTAGAGTTAACCATCGCTCTGTTACACGCGGTTTCGCCACTCGCAGCCAAGTACATTACCCGCATGATCACCGGTAAACTCCGGTTAGGTTTTGCCACCATGACAATCTTAGACGCCCTTTCGTGGGCACAAACGGGGACAAAAGCTGAAACAGTTGCACTCGAACAAGCCTACCAAAAGCGCGCCGATGTCGGTCAGTTGGCGCGGGTATACTTAGCAGCCAAAGATGTCGGTACTCGGCAGACGGCATTAGCGCAGTATGATGTGGTGTTTGGCACGCCCGTCGTACCGCAATTGTGCCAGCGACTGCACACGAGCGAAGAAATTGTGGC
>Ga0155843_118_pt1 | contig 10092 bp, 9 predicted proteins | sample RifCSPlowO2_01_FD_107497 | JGI IMG/M metagenome (GOLD analysis project Ga0155843, IMG submission 107497) | Candidatus Pacebacteria bacterium RIFCSPLOWO2_01_FULL_47_12
AAAAGAAGACTGGTTGAAATTGCGCCCGACGATCAAGACGCCACCGGTGATGATTGTGATCTGTAACAAGACCAACACAGCGGCCAGAATAGAATATGCCATCAAGAACGGTCATGTCATTACGCGTGAGTTGAGCGACAAGGAAGGTTTACTCCGTATTGACCAAGATGCACTTGATAAAGTTGAGTCTGACGAAGCTGGAGAGATGACCAAGAATAAACGGGAGCTTGCCGAATCTATCCGCGAAAAAGTGAACACTGTCGGTAAAGAAGGAAAGCCCGGAGAAAAGGTGCAGTGCGTTATTGGTGTGAACATGCTTTCCGAAGGTTGGGACGCACAGACCGTTACGCATATTCTTGGCATACGTGCATTCACCAGTCAGCTCTTGTGTGAACAGGTTGTCGGCCGTGGACTGCGCAGAATTTCATATGACAATCTTTCTGAACCAGAATATGTCACCGTGTTCGGCGTACCGTTTACCTATTTACCAGTTGAAGAAAAGCCGGGACCTCCACGACCACCGGTTGCTAAGACCAAGGTTGGACCGATTCAAGAAAGAAAGCCACTTGAGATTCGCTGGCCACATGTTTTGCGTGTAGATTATAAGCTAAATTATGTTCTAGAGCTGGACTGGGACAAGCTTACTCCCCTCGAACTGTCTGCAGAAGAGACGAGAACAGTTGTTGAATTGGCCCCTGTCATTGATGGGAAGCCAGACCTATCCCGGCTCACAGAAGTTGATTTGAGAGGAATTGGTAGCGAGAAACGATTTCAAACCGTTAAACTGCAAGCGGCTGTTCGGTTGTGTGAACGGCTTGCCAAAAATTGGGATGGCGATCCGGCTAGTCATATCAGTCAGCTTTTACGGATGATTGAAGAATTTACCGACTCAAAGAAGTTAGTAATCAAAGTGCCAAAATTTGAGCATACTGAACTACTTCGCCGGATTGTTGTTGCTCTTAATATCCAGCGCATCGTTGAACATCTATCAGCTTTCATAAAAAGCTCGAGCTCGGAAGATCCGGTCGCTATATTCGATTCCGTCCGTCCGGTGCGAAGCACAGCCACAGCTCCGGTCTGGTATACGAGTAAGCCGACTCAGCCGGTCGAAAAAAGTCAGATCAGCCATATTGTCATCGATAGCAAATGGGAAGGCAGTGTTGCCTTTGAGCTCGAGCGAGAAAGAATGCCCGGACTGGTTTCTTGGGTTAAGAATGATCACCTCGGCTTTGAAATTTACTATCTCTGGAAAGGTAAGGTGCATACCTACTATCCCGACTTTATTCTTAAATTTGAGAATGAAAAATATATCATTCTCGAAGTAAAAGGTCAGAAGACTGAACAGGATGAAGCCAAATGGGCGGTCGCGAAGGAATGGGTTCACGCAGTCAATCTTTCCGACAACTTCGGCATGTGGGAATTTCGAGCTGTCGAGAAACCTAAGGATTTGTTTGATGTGGCTGTTGCCTAACCTTGTTACTCTCCTGCGATCTTGATAATCTATTGCGGTAATTACACCACCACCGGTCGCTTCCCATCTCGCAAATTTGATTTATTGATCAATTCATCGAGCAACTCCCAGCGCGCTTTTTTAACTTTGTGCGGAATGTCATCGGGATAGATGCGCCAACTGGCCGTGCCAGGACGAGGCGAGTACATGGCGACAAAGCCGACTTGCCAGCGAACTGCTTTGGCAAGCTCAACCGTTTCGGCAAATTCCTCGTCCGTTTCTCCGGGAAAACCGACAATGATATCAGTGCCCACGACAATGCTTGGATCACCCGCGCGTAATTTTTTTACCAGTTTGAGGTACGTTTCTTTGGTATAGCCTCGATTCATACGGTACAGAACGGCATTGCTCCCAGATTGAACAGGCAGGTGCACATACCGATCAATTTTCTTGTTGCTGATGATCTCAGCGATGAGCTCGTCATGAAAATCCCACGGGTTACTCGTCATGAACCGCACCATCTTAATCTGCTCAAATGCCGAAATAGCCCGCAGTAGTTTGACAAACGGCGGCGTTTTTTTTGGCTGCAGGTACTGCGATTGGTTATCTGGCAAATCTTCTCGGGTGTAACTGGGTCGCTCAAGCATCAGTTTGCGAAAGCCAATCCCCAGCTTCTCTAGCCCCCAAGAATTGACGTTCATCCCGAGCAAAGTAATTTCCTCAGTTCCGCCCGCAACTAATCGCTCGACTTCTTCCATAATCGAATCAAAGTCGCGGGATTTTTCTCTGCCACGCGAGTAGGGGACGATACAAAAAGTGCAAAAAGAATTGCAGCCAGTCGAGATCGGTACCCAAGCATGTTTGGTATCTTTACGAATGACCGCTTGATTAAATCCTACTTCATTGATGGGCAAAATTTCATCAATCGCCGGCATCATTTCGTACAAATTTTCATTGCCGTGGTGAGTCATGCAGCCGGTCAAGATAATCTTTGGTCGCTGCGTCCCCAGCTCATTGAAGTGCACAACCACGGTATGCATAAAGCCGCGAGCCCGATCTTCGGCCCGCTGCCGCACCGCGCAAGTGTTAATAATCAGTTCATCGCAGGTTTGCCAGTCTGGAGCCAACGAATACCCACGCGCTGCGTAGTCACCAGCAATCCGCTCGCTGTCGGATTTGTTCGATTGACAACCAAAGGTATGGATAAAGTACGTTTTTGCCATGGCAGGGTATTATAGCGTGGTTATACTTCAATCAGGGCAAAATAAGTTGTAACTTGATGCTATATTATTCAAAAAACAACTCGATCTTTTTCAGCCACAATGCCAAAAGAAACTTCGCCCCTTTCAGAAACTAGAGAAGATCAGCACGACTATGTTTTATTGGCATATTTTGATGCGCTTGCTTTCACGCGTAAGGTATTAGGAAACATATCAAATCAAATTCCTTACATGACGCCGCCAACGCTTGACGAGAGAGAACGAGAGCAAACATATGAGAATAGTCCGTGGATGTGTGAGCTCGCAGTCCTTTTAACTGATTGCTACTTTGATCAACGTTTATTACAAAAACTTAAAAATTTGCCTACAACACCTGCAGATCAAGCCAACGAACCTGCAAGAACGCTTCAAGCAGACGAGTTAGTGTTACGAATAGTTAACCTATTGCGAGGGGGTATAACAGACATAACTAAATCACAGCTTAGACAGGATCGTACGGGAAGTGCTCTTCTGACAAAGGTGCCTGGATGGAAAGCTAGAAGAAGAACATTGCTCGTGGCCACACTAGATGCCAATCCAGAACAATCTCTGGAGAAGAGAAAACAAGTAATTCGCGACTTAGAGCTTGCTGCTTCGGTACGAACTGTTCTTGAGACATTTCCAATCACAGCAGACGATAGAAAATTACTTGATGAACTTTTTATTGAACTTTGCAAAACTGATAAAAACCTTGTCGCCGTTATTGCTGTGGGTAGTACCTCTGCGGGCGGACGAGTAATTCGTCAATTACTTGGAAGTGATAGATCTGTCACAGGAGAGTACACACAAGTTGGAGACAACTATCAAGATATAGATTTTCTACCAATTCACACAAGAAAACCACAACGAACAAACAGCACCATAGTAACCCCATACCCTTCGGCACTAAGGTTAGCTGGTCTTACTGGCGAAATGCAAGAAAATAGAGATTGCATACTCGAACCAGATGATCTTCGAGCCTCTATTCGTAGGCTCTTCCGATCACAGGTAGAAATCGTAATCCAAAAAATATTTACTGAAGACTTCGTTTTATATGACTTTTTCCGACCAATTGCTCCAAGGGAGGTAGAGAGCGTTGTGCATGAAACACTCCTCAGTTGTTTGCGTGAACTTGCGAACACTGAGTTTAAGTCTTGGTATATTGTCACGAGACTATTAATCATTAAACACCTAATGTATCACCGATTAAAAGATAAACATTTTGACACGAAACATTCTAGAGGTGAGGATTCAAGTGAAGTAACAACTCTCGTTGAATCTAGTCCAGTAGCAATGGTTGAGCCTTTTCTCAATATATTGAGACAAACACAACCAGATTTGGCCAAGTTGTAACGTAGATGTTTAATCAGAAAATTGACATGTTATGCTGCAGTCAAATTAGTAGAAAAAAAATGCCAGTAATAATAATCGATATCATACAGTAAACCCCATTGAGTTAATTTAGTTTTCTGTTCCCCACCAACGCCCAGAAATTACCTGCCAAAATCGTTATCAGCACTGCCACATACCACCAGCTACTCACTAGCGCTACATGCGCCATGATTAAAAAGAGTGCTGCGTACGTGAGCTTGTGCAGCCTTTTCCACCACTTGCCCAGTTTTTTCACAGCCAAATCGTTTGATGTCAACCACAAAGGAAACAGCAGCCACCAGGCAGCAAAGCCAGTTATGTGACGTGCCAATAACGGTGGTGGCAGTTGGGCAAAATCAAAATCGACAAAAACCAGGTATGGCAATACTGTGGTGAAACTCTGATGTACAAATGCGGTTAAGAACATCAGGACCCCAAACTGGCGACGAAACGGCAAAAGGATGCTCATAATAGGCAAGAGCTGGCGGATTTGTAACCGACGAATCATACTTGGAATCAGCGTTGCAATATAGAGAAAAAATGCCGCAGTTCCGAGTGACCTGCCAATTCCAATCAGAAGCTGCACATCCCGCATCCAACCAGAGCTATAGAAGTAGGTTGTCACCAACCAACCAAGAATAACGAGCCAATCCGCAATCTTCAATCCTCGAGTGATCGTCATCCTTCGGCGCAAAACTTCGCGCTGGAGTATGGTAAGCCAAGAAAAAATTGCTTGCATACTTTTTGAGGCGCGGGCGGGATTTGAACCCGCGAATCGAAGGATTTGCAGTCCTCGCCATTGGACCACTCTGGTACCGCGCCCTGCGAATACGCTCGATTATAGCCTACAAAGCCTTGAGCTCAAACTCAGTGCCACCCGCTCGGGGAAAAAATCACATGTAATAAAGTCGGGTCTTTTGCCTGCATAATAGGCAATACTATAGCATGGGTTATAATACCCGCCATGGCGAAAAAACAAGAATCACCCCTGATTATTCCAAACACGACTTTTACCCTCACCTTTGTCTGGAACGACATAGCAGCCACCTACCAAAAAACCCTGACTCGCTTGGCAAAGCGCCTGTCTGTTCCTGGTTTTCGCACAGGCACGGTCCCCGCTGCGGTGGCAGAAGAGCAGATTGATGCTCAAATGATAGTCGAGCAAACACTGCAGCAACTCCTGCCAGAACGCTACAGCCAAGAAATAACCAAGCAACATTTCTACCCACTCACGAGCCCAGATTTCCGCCTGGTATCTTCTGGCAAAAACCAAGATTGGGTCATCGAAGTGCGTGTTGCCGCGAAACCACCGCTCGTGCTCAAAGACTACCAGAAAGTTGTCAGCGAAGCCAAGCAAGCAGCCGCAGCAGCTATTGCCAAAGAAAAAACTAAACCAAAAGAACACGAAGAACGCTCGATTCAGCTGCAGTTCATTTACGGTAAACTAGCAGAAAAATTCCGCCCTCAGGTGCCGGAATTACTCCTCAAGCGAGAGATCGAGCAAGATGTCGAAAATATGAACACCCAGCTCAAACGCCTCAACCTGACGTTGGCTGATTATCTCAAGAGAAATGAACTCACCGAGCAAACTTTTTCTCAACAAGTGACTGTCCGCGCCCTGACACGCTTGCAAAGCATTCTGCTCACTGACGCAATTGCTCAACTTGAAGAAATTACCATCGATGAAAAGGCGATAGATACAACGATCGATGCACTTCCAGAGACAGACTTTGGCAAAAAAGAACGGAGCAATCCAGATTATCGGGCCAATCTACACCAAACCCTCTTCACCCAAGCGGTGCACAACCATCTACTCAAAAACTAAAAATCATCTGCTCCCTACCAGGCAGATTATGGTACACTTTGCTTGCTAGGGTTACTTGATTGACAGAGTACTTCTAAAGTCCTATAATCTGTGAACTCGTAGCAAAACGCTATCAAAGTCATGCAAAGTATAGCAACGAAAAAACCAGTTTCACAGTCGGCAGCACAACACAATAATCCTTTTGCGCGTGCTTTGGCCGAAACCGAGAAAACAAGCTTTGGCGACAACAGCAATGCGCCCTCCAGTTCGGGAGATTTGAGTGAAGCATTTGCTCGAGCAGGTGGGCAATTTCCCGATTTTTCACAACAGACCTCGCCAGACTTCTTGGCACAACAACAGCAAGAACTCATCGAGCAACAAAAACGCGAAGTCCTGCGCAAGAAACTCCACGATCAGATCAATCCGGTAGATGTGCGTGATGTATTTAGTGCCAGAGAGAAACAGGTCGCCAAACAAATTGACGAACTGCGAGCAGAACTCAAACTACTGGTCAAAGATGTGGCCGTGTTTGAGAAAGAAGTCGAGCTGACCCTCATGACCGAAGTTGTCGATCCGGGACAACAGGGCAAGTACTTCCTCAACTTTTTCCAGCAATTACGCGCGTTTATCATGCTCTTGCGCCAAAAAATTAAAAGCGCCCGTACCTGGGCTAATGCCTTTAGTCAAAAAAAGAAGAAGCGCCGAGCTGGCATGGTCATCGAGGGTCTCGGTCACGAAAAAACCAGCACTGTACAGGATATGATGCACCACGAGCGATCAACTAATTACGGTGGGTCGTAGTCGGTGAACTCGAGAGGACTCGAACCTCTGGCCTCCACAATGTCAATGTGGCGCTCTAACCAACTGAGCTACGAGTTCGCACCGGGTGGAATTATAGCATCTACTCATTCTCTCGAGTTGTCTTTCGGAGTAAGTCGTGTACAATACCAGCGATACAAAGGAAACCACTCAATCCGTGATTAACAAAGGCACTTTCAGACGACAAGAGCGATCCGTTCGTGTCGTCGCTAATGAGCGCATTCGTGCTCGAGAAGTACGGTTGATTGGAGAGGATGGCAGTGCGGTTGGCATCATGCCGCTGGCAGAAGCACTTGAGCGAGCAAGAGCAGTCGAAAAAGACGTCGTGTTGCTCAATGGTTTGGTAGAGCCGCCAATTGTGAAGGTCATTGAACTGAGCAAGTTCAAGTACCAGCAACAACAGAAGGCCGCGGCAGGCAGGAAAAGTGCCAAGGCACAAGAGTTGAAGGAAGTACGGTTCTCACCGTTTGTCAGCGAAGGCGACTTTGCGGCCAAACTCAAGAAAGTTCGTACTTTCCTCGAAAGAGGGGATAAGGTCCGACTGAGCTTACAATTTAAAGGCCGCGCGATAACAAAAAAGGAATTTGGCTATACTGTTCTTGAACAAGTAATAACCGGTGCGGCAGACATTGCTGGGGTGGAACTGGCCCCAAAACTGATGGGGAAAAAACTTATCGCCCAACTGCTCCCAAACAAAAAATAACATGAAAGCACTCAACAAACAAAAAACTAGATCTGGAGTTGCCAAGCGATTCAAAATCACCGCTACGGGCAAGGTCCTGCGCCGCATTCAAAATATGCGTCATTTGCGCCGGAAAAAAAGCAAGCGAGCGATCCGTAAGTACCGAATTCCACAGCAAGTACAAGGCAAGTGGGCACGCAAGATTAAGCGCATGCTCGGTATCGCCTAATAGAGAAAGTATCTATGCCAAGAGTTAAAACCGGTGTGGTTCGCCGCCACCGACATAAAAAAGTCCTCGCTCAAACCAGAGGCTTCCGTGGGGCAAATACTCGTCTGTATAAGCGCGCAAAAGAAGCCCTGTTACACGCTGGTCAATATGCATTCATCGGGCGCAAACTACGAAAACGTGATCAACGCAAGCTCTGGATTATTCGCATCAATGCAGCTCTGCAAGAGCTAGACGTAACCCTCAAGTACTCTTGGTTTATCAGTGCCATGAAAAAAGCCAATGTGCAGATCAATCGTAAAATGCTGGCAGAACTCGCCATCAAAGACTTTACGAGCTTCAGCGAAGTGATAAAAACTGTGCAGGGAAAGTAAGTTATAGTATAGAACTATGATCGGTAGCCAATATAGCGAGAAGTTGCTTGCCCTCAAACAGAGGCTGCAGCTTGAGACAACGCTCTCTGCAGAGGAATTACAACAAAAATACTTGGGTGCGCACGGTGTATTTACGTTGCTGGCTAAACAAATTACTGAACTGACAGCGGACGAGCGTAAACTGGCTGGCAAGCCACTCAATGACTTGAAGATGGCACTTGCTACAGCAATCTTGGCTGCACATAAAACCACGAGTGGTCAAGGGTGGGTCGATCTGAGCTTACCAGGCGAACCGCCACAAGTTGGCCACGTTCATCCTATTTCTCAGGCTATGGCCGAGATTACGCAGATTTTTACCTCAATTGGTTTTACCCGAGTGCGCTATCCGGAGGTTGACTGGGATTGGTATGTTTTCGAAAGCCTTAATATGCCTCCAAACCATCCCGCGCGGGACGAATGGGAGACATTTTTTGTCGACCAAGCTCCAGACGAAAAAAAGGGGCAGATGGTGCTTACCACGCACACTTCGAATGGCCAAGTTCGCGAAATGGAACGATTGGGTGAGCCGCCCATTCGCATGATCAATATTGCCCGCTGTTACCGTCGACAACAAGATGTTACCCATACGCAAATGTTCCTCCAGTTTGAAGGGTTGGTCGTCGATAAGGGTATCACCATTCAACACCTCAAGGGGACGCTCGATTATTTTGCCAAAGCGTTTTATGGCCCAGGCACCAAAAGCCGTATCCGCCCCTTTCATTTCCAGTTTACCGAGCCGTCGTTTGAAGTGGACTTTAGCTGTCATATTTGTGGTGGATCTGGAATTAGCCTTACTTCTATCCCACAAGGCATAGGTACAGCCCAAAAATGCAAATTCTGCAAATCTGGCTGGCACGAGGTCGGTGGTTGCGGCATGGTGCATCCAAATGTCCTCCAGGCTGGTGGCATTGACCCAGAGATATATACCGGCTTCGCCTTTGGTTGGGGCATCGAACGCACGTACACCCTGAAAGCTGGCTTGGCGATTGACGACATTCGTTTGTTGTATAGCGGTGACCTGCAATTTTTGGAGCAATTTTAATATGAATATCCTCATCCCACACAGCTGGCTGCTGGAACACCTCGAAGCTGAAATAGAGCCAAAAAAACTACAGGAGTACCTCTCGCTCTGCGGTCCATCGGTCGAGCAGATTTATGACAAAGCTGGCGAGCCGGTCTACGACATAGAGGTCACGACCAACCGCGCCGACGCCATGTCGGTGCGCGGCATTGCCCGCGAAGTAGCGGCCATTTTGCCGCAGTTTGGCGTGGCCGCACAACTCAAACCACTAGCTACTCCCAAAATTTTACCGCCAACCCAGGAACTTGCCTTGCCTGCCATAACAGAAAACGACGCGCTGAACAAGCGCACGCTCTGTGTCGTGCTCTCTAACGTCAGGCGAGTGCCCACGCCAGATTGGATGGCACAGCGACTCACTGCGATTGACATGAACGTACACGACGCGGTGATTGCTATCACCAACTATGTAACGCATGAACTCGGTCACCCGTGCCATGCTTTCGACTACGACAAGTTGGTGGCTAGCGGCAACCAAATTATTATTTGTGAAGCAGGGGCGGGTGAGTCGTTTACGACGCTCGATGGTAACTCATTTACAACCGTCGGTGGCGAAGTAGTCTTCAAAGACGGGGCTGGGCAGATTATTGACCTGCCGTCGATCAAGGGAACGCTGAATGCTTCTATCAATGCTCGTACGAAACGGATTTTACTCTTGGCAGAGTCAATTAATCCTGAAAAAGTCCGCTTCACCAGCATGACCCATGCTATCCGCACGACCGCCGCCCAGCTGATGGAAAAGAATGCCGACCCGGCCCTTGCCAGCGATGTTTTGCGATTGGGAGTCAAGTTGTACCAAGCTATTTGTGGTGCTGAGGTAGCTAGTGCGGTGTATGATCACTTTAGCCGACCAAATAGACTGAGTAGTGTCACACTCACAAGCAAAGAGCTCTTGCGCTATCTTGGGGTTGCCATCCCGCTCAATTCGGCCAAGGAAATGCTCGAACGTCTCGAGTGCGCAGTTGAAATTGCCCATGACACACTGGTTGTCACCCCGCCAAGCTTCCGACC
>Ga0155843_115_pt1 | contig 9828 bp, 8 predicted proteins | sample RifCSPlowO2_01_FD_107497 | JGI IMG/M metagenome (GOLD analysis project Ga0155843, IMG submission 107497) | Candidatus Pacebacteria bacterium RIFCSPLOWO2_01_FULL_47_12
CGAAGTAGTTATACTCACTTCATCCACTATTACCGATGATAAAGGTACTTTTACTATCGCACATATTGGTTCAGAAGTACCGCAACCAAGTCTGCTTATTCTCCCCGGCAAAACCATGGTCACTGTTCCAGACGGCTATGGCGAATACGAACTGGGGGCGATTTTGCCGTTGCTCAATTTAGAAGGAAAGACAGAAGTCTATAAGCGAGCCGTCTTTTCTCGGATTTTGGGTGTACCAGTGAGTGCTTTTTTTGCTCTACCAGAACCAGTAGCTGCCAGCGATGATTTCGTCCAGTTGCGTCGGGTGCTCAGGCAGACGGCTCTCACCAAGCTCAAGCAGTTTGAGTTACCCTGGCAAGAAGCGGCGCTATTTCCGCTGCTGCAGCTTAATCCGGCTGATGCGCAGGCAACCTCACTTGCCGAGGCACAGTTTCGACTACAGGCTGCGCTGGTGCGCTTAGTTTCTCGTTCAGAGCTGGCTTGCACCCTGGCGATTGTCAATACCACAGAAGAAAGTGGACTAGCTCACCAGCTAGCAACCGTGTTGGAACAAAGCGGTGTGCGGGTAGTTCGTACCACCGACACTGCAGAGTTGCGAGAACAGTCGCAGCTCATCAGTGACGCAAGTCGTTCGGAATGCGCTTGGATCGTGCCGTTGGTACAAGCTTGGTTTTTTACCCCGCTAGAACAAAAGCCAAGCAGCGAAGTTACCAATGAATATCGTGCCTGGGGGGTAGTGTTTATCGGCGCCGATGCGCATTAGCGTTCTGTTTCGGGGGAAAATTTTTCTTCGTCGGAAATATCCTCAAACGAAGTTGGTTCAACATCCAAGTCGTGGTTGGTAATTTCCACTGGGATTTCTTCGTTAAGTAGAACGTACTCTTCATTTTCTTGCGAGGTTGGATTGACGACCCGAGAAATGGGGAACGAGTGCTTGTTTTTGTTGCGCACTGAACGATGCGTTTCCTTCAAATAAACGTCAACGTGATTGGGTGCAACTGCGTGAATGGAGCAGTGGTAGGTATTGCCGGTTTGGAGTAGTTTTGACAAACGAAAAGAAATATCTTCGGGCAGTGAACCAATGTATTGACCAGCCAACTCGAGTGAAATATAGCGCTGTTTGAGTTTGAGTTTGCAATTTTTTCCAATCGCAAGTGCTTCGAGTACGGGTTTGCCAGCGAGGCGGTGCAGCTCAACGATTTTGGTTTTACCTGGTTCCTCAATAAATTCTTGGGTAAAAAATGAAGGGACGTGGAGCTGTCGTTTGTTTTTAATCGCAGTCAGGTGTTTTTTGGCGATAATGTTGGTTCGGTCGAGTTCGAGCACCTGCTGAAAGGTGGCTTTTGCTTTATCTTCTCGCTTGAGTTGTAGGTATGCCACACCCAAGCGGTTAAGCGCCAAGGTGTCTTTTGGTTCTTGTTCGAGGAGCTCAAGGTTGCATGTTACAGCTTGTTGCCAATCGCCCTGTTTGGCGGCAGTAATGGCTTGTTTTTTCAATGAGAGTGAGGTTTGCATGACGAAAAAAGTGTGATACGCTCGCGGCAGAATAGCGTCATCGCCACTAATTGTCAACCAGAACCTATGGCGTTTCAACGGTATATAATACCAATCACCATGGCAGGACACAGTAAGTGGCATAACATCAAAAACAGAAAAGGCGCGGTTGACGCTGAAAAAGGCAAGGTATTTGGTCAAATCGGCAAGCAGATTCGAGTTGCGGTTAAAGAGGGGGGTGGTGACGATCCAGCGAGTAACCCCAATCTCCGCTTGGCACTGGAAAAGGCACGAGCGGCAAATATGCCCAGAGTAAATATTGATAGAGCACTCAATAAAGGCATGGGACGGGGGGTTGGTGGCGGTGCCATACAAGAAGTGTTGTATGAAGCGTTTGGACCTGGTGGAGTGGCGCTCCTGATCGAAGCGGTGACCGACAATGTCAATCGAACCAGCTCGGAAATAAAGTTTGCGCTCTCGCGCAATCAAGGCACGTTATCTGGTCCAGGCTCGGCACAGTTCTTATTTACAAAACAAACGAGCGATGGGGTACTGAGTTTTGTCGCAGTACATGAGCAACCGCTAAATACTGTACAAACAGCTGCCTTCACGCAATTACTCGACGCTCTTAAAGAAGTAGAAGACGTCGAAGAAATTTATACCACAGCCAAAGTATGAGACGTCGTGAAAAATTTGTCCTGAGTGCTGTTTTTTTGAGTTTTGGCTTACTTGCCTTGCAGTATGTCAGTCTTGAGTATCGATACTACGCAGTTGCGGTTTTGGGAGTGGTATCATATTTGGTTTGTGCCTGGGCACTCTCAGAAGACCTCCAGCGTATAGAATTACTCATGCTCGTGCCGCTGCCGACGCTGTTTACTACCGCAGTGGGATTATTCTACTTTCTCCTGCCCAGCGATATCGTTTCCAAGATTGTGCTGCTCTCGGTGTTCGGCATTGGGGTGTATGCCAACTTATTGACGGCAAACATTTACTCCGTTGCAAAAGGCAGAACGATTCAGCTACTCCACGCAGCGCACGCGATTGGCCTGTTTTTGACCCTTATTACCTCGCTGCTTATCACAAACACTATTTTCTCGTTGAACCTGCCATTTTACGCTGTAGGCGGTCTGGTGGCACTCAGTCACTTTCCCCTGGTCCTGTCTGGTTTGTGGGTTGTTCGCCTGACACCATATGTTGAAAAGATGATTGTTTTATCGACACTTTTACTTGTTTTCCTCTTGTTACAGTTTGCGACTGCCTTGACATTTTTGCCGTACAGCATCTGGTATAGCTCACTTTTCTTGATGTCGGCGTTGTACCTTGGCATCAGTGTATTGCGCAACTTCCTCATTGAGCGGCTATTTTCTCGCGCTTTAGTCGAGTACGCCCTAGTGCTTGTGTTCGTTTCAGTGCTCTTTATTTTGCAGTTTCCCCTCAAGTAGATCTGCGTATAAAATAGGGCAGTGAGAAAAAAATATTCCAGAGTAAACAGGGCAGAGTGATATAGTTTGATATATATAACATTGTGGATAACTTTTATAGTTATAGGATCTTACCAGAGTGAGTATGCGGGAATTATCTAGTTATTTGGGTGTTTGTGCTCGTGAAACAAGCAGTTCTGCCCATAGTAGAACCTGCCCGTACCAGGCGTACACAGGGTACAAGCGCATAATACCCGAACCCAGTTTGACGCTTTTGGTGGAGAGGGATCAATTGCCGCAGCGTAGTTATTGCTTATCATTTTGAGTAGAAGTGATCGCAGTACAAGGGTGCAAAGAATGAGCATACTACCATTGGTTAGAACACACTCTCCCCACGCGAGAGAGTCTCCAATTGATTGTCGGTGTTACTAGTTATTTGTCCTATGTCGCACAATATTACTTTTGCGACATAGGACAAGATTCTCACGAGCGTGTTGCGTTTTGTGCGTTGCACTTTAGTCTCACGAAGTTCCAGCTGTCAAATGTTTTGTAGTGAGCACAAACACTTCTATTCTGACGTATATTTCCTCATCTTTTATGTTTAAAGCCGCTTTTGAGCCTTTCAGAAAATGATATATCAAGCAATAATCGTTATTACTTAACAGTTTTTTACACTGGAGTATGGTTTGTCGATGAATCAGCTTGTCATCACGACGGTATTGTTTGAGTAATTTGGTGATTGATCAAAGTGCGCGTCGGCTTCTTTGGAGATTATTTTTGTTTCGTTTCCGGAATTTGTGTAGATGTATGAGCCTGGTATTCTTAAATACTGGTGAGTTTGTGCTTTTTTGTGCCAATCAAAAGATATCAAAAAATAACAAAGTATATCAAGTAATAAAGATTGATAAGTCAATCTATTCTTAAATAGGTCAAAACTAGCACTCAATTCTCTGCTCTGCTAATTTTCTCTAGAGGTTTATAATGGGTTTATGGTTACGATTTCTACTGATCCGGATGCAGCACTCATTTTATTTCTGGAACACCTTGAGGTTGAGCGCAATGTCAGTCGACTCACTATTCGTAACTACCGACACTACTTGCGACGGTTTTGCGATTGGTTTAACCAGGCTGGACACACCAATTTACGTCAACTTGATCAAGAGGTGGTTCGACAGTATCGAGTGTACCTGTCTCGCTACAGTGATGATCGCAGCAGAACCATCTCAAAACGTACACAAAGCTATTATACTATTGCTTTGCGCAGCTGGCTCAAGTACTTAGTCAAGCGGGACGCTCCGGTTTTGCACCCCGAGAAAATAGACTTGCCTCGCGGTGAGTCAATCCCCATGCGATTTTTATCAATCGATAAAGTAGAAAATTTGTTGTCTCAGCCTTCTATTTCTACTCTCTCTGGTTTGCGGGATAAGGCACTTTTGGAAGTCCTCTTCTCCACCGGTTTGCGGGTGAGTGAGCTCGTCGGATTGAATCGTGAGCAAATAAATCTGGAAAGCCAAGAGTTCGGTGTCATTGGTAAAGGTAGGCGACCTCGAGTAGTATTCTTGAGCGATAGGGCTGTTTCTTGGTTGGATCGTTGGTTGCGTCAGAGAGCAGATCACTGGCGGCCCGTCTTCATTCGTTTCTCTGGGAGGCAGGCCACGCCAGACGAAGATGGAGAGGCGATGCGTTTAACTACCAGAAGCGTGCAGCGGATTGTTGACACATATGCAAAAAAAGCTCATCTACCAATCAAGATTAGTCCTCATGGTTTGCGACACAGTTTTGCGACTGATCTCCTGGCCAATGGTGCTGGTTTACGCGATGTACAGGAAATGCTGGGGCATAAAAGTATTGCCACAACCCAAATCTACACGCACGTGACGCGCCCGCAGCTCAGGAAGATTCACCAGCAATTTCACTCGAAGTAACTGGGGGGAGAATTTTAGCAGTCTTGCCATTTTACTGCCAATTAGACTTTTTTTGCTATTGTGTTGGTTCATCAATGTTTTTCTCTATAATTAATTATTTGTCAGTTAATCTTAAATGCTATGACCAAGTTTTTGTAGAACGCAAACCTGAAATGATTACTTTTGATTTATCTACATATAGTAAAATGCTATTTGATATCATTATTTATCTTTAAGTACGAAATTATATACTTACGAACAGAAAATAGTATTGATAAATAATCAAAATATCTAGTAATAGCATAAAATATATCAAAAAAAGTGATGATACAATGACCAGGCTCAATTTTTGGGCCGATAGCTCAGTTGGCTAGAGCGCCTGCATGGCATGCAGGAGGTCAGGGGTTCGAGTCCCCTTCGGTCCACAGTACCTACGCTCAATTGCGTACTGCTTTTTTACTCTGCAGAAACTCAAACACCACCGGGACGAGTGATAGTCCAATAATTGCCAAAACGACGTAATGGAAATTATTACGTACGAACGGAAGATTGCCAAAAAAATAGCCTGCCAGAGTGAGCAGCAAAATCCAGAGTAGTGCTCCGACGACATTATAGAAAAAGAACCGTTTGTACTCCATGACACCAATCCCAGCAATAAATGGGGCAAATGTGCGAATAATGGGGATAAACCGGGCCAGAATGATGGTTTTGCCGCCATGTTTGGCATAAAACAACTGGGTTCGCTCAATGTGCTCCTGTTTTATGAGGGTGAATTTTTCATTCACAACTAATTGCTTGCCAAAAAAATGACCAATCCAGTAATTCACCGCATCACCGAGGATGGCTGCGATCAAGAGTAGTGGAATTAATAGCCTAATATCGAGTGAACCAAAGGCGGCGATAGCACCAGCAGCAAATAACAGTGAGTCACCAGGCAAAAAAGGCAGGGCTACTAATCCAGTTTCGGCAAAAATGATCGCGAATAGTATGCCGTAGGTCAGAACCCCGTATTGGGAAACTAAGGTATCTAGGTAGACGTCCAGATGCAAAACGATCTCGATAAAACTAGTCAGAAACTCCATAGCGTACTTTCCAAGTCAGTGTTAGCTCAGCTCTTCTTTGAGGGTCAGTGTGACTGCCACCACAAAGTCAGTTTCTTTGAGACGCATCAGGATGACACCTTGTGTCGCTCGAGTGAGAATGGGAATCGATTTTTTGGACAGTGGCAACTTGATGGTTTGTCCTTCTCTGGTGCTGATCACTACTTCTTCATAACTCTCGTCGACGCGCAGGGCTGCCGCGACCAAGCCAGTGCGTTTGGTAATATCGGCAACTTTGACTCCCAGACCAGAGCGTTTCTGTCGGGGGTATTGAGAGAACGGGGTGCGCTTACCCATACCATTTTCGGTGATCAAAAGCAGGTGGTCAGTTTTCTCGAGCGAGTCGTTGACTGCTTCAACCCCAATGACGTAGTCGCTGGCGCGCAGGGAAATGCCTTTGACACCTTTCGTGTCGCGCTGTGAGCTTTTGACCTGATCTTCACCAAAACGGATGCATTTTCCCTCATGCGTGATCAGTAAAATGTCATCGTTTCCAGAGGTCAGCTTGCCCCAGACGAGTTGATCGTCGTCGTTGAGGGTAATGGCAATAATGCCGTTTTGTCGGATATTGCTAAAGAGCTGTACTGCAGTTTTTTTGATTAAACCCTTCTTGGTTGCCAGAGAAATAAATTTGTCGGTATCAGCGACTTCATCAATTACCAAGAGTGAGCGTACCACTTCTTCCGCCTGGAGGCTCAAAAGATTGACCACTGCCGTACCCTTGGCTTGTCGCTGACTCTCGGGTATTTCGTGTGCTTTGAGCTTGAAAACTCTGCCGAGATTGGTAAACATCAGCAGGGTATCGTGCGTGGAAGCAGTCAGCAGCGATTGAACAACGTCTTCTTCCTTCATTTTTACCCCAATGCTCCCCTTCCCTCCTCGAGATTGGGAGCGAAACGCAGTTGGGTTGAGGCGCTTGATATAGCCAGTTTGGGTGAGGGTGATGACGGTCGGTTCTTCAGGAATGAGGTCTTCGTCGCTCATTTCACCAATTTTGCCTTTGATCAGCTTTGTTTTGCGCTCATCACCGTAAAGCGAAATAAGCTCCTCGGTTTCTTGGCCGATCACGGCCAGGATAGCCTGAGGATTTTGGAGCAGTAATAAAAGTTTTTCGATAGTGGCTTGAATTTCTTTGTACTCATCTTCAATTTTTTGTCTCTCGAGGGCAGCCAGCCGCTTGAGTTGCATTTCGAGGATGGCAATCGCTTGCAATTCGCTCAGCCCAAAGCGTTCGATCAGTTTCAGTTTGGCAACTTCGGAATCGGGTGATTGGCGAATCGTCTCGATTACCGCATCCAGGTTGTTGAGGGCAATCAGTAACCCTTCCAAAATATGCGCTCGTTGACCGGCAGCTACCAGCTCATACTGCGTTCTGCGGACGATAATCACCTGACGATGACCAAGATACTCGAGGAGTATTTGGCGAATGTTCATGAGTTGTGGCGTGCCCCCACTATTCAGTGCCACCATATTCATCGGGAAACTGGTTTGCAGTTCTGAGTACTTAAAAAGTTTATTCAAGACGACTTTTGGTACGGCGTCTCGTTTGAGTTCGATGGTGATTTGCATACCTTTGCGATCCGAGTCGTCATTCAGGTCACGAATACCAACGATTTTCTTGTCGCGTACCAAGTCAGCGATTTTCATGAGCAAACGGGCTTTGTTCACCTGGTACGGCAGCTCGGTGACGATAATTTGGAATCCTTTGTTTGACTCAACAATTTCAGCTTTTGCCCGGATAACAACCCGTCCTTTACCGGTGCGGTACCCTTCGCAGATCGCTTGGAAGTCGTACATACTGCCACCGGTCGGGAAGTCTGGACCTTTAATAATCTTCATCAGGTCATCAATCGTGGTTTCGCTCGTGAGCGTGCCCGACAGTAACTTTGGCTCGGTTTGGGTGAGTTGCTCGATTAACTTCGCCTGGCTCTGTTCTGGTTGCAACGTTTTGTCACCTGGTTTTTTGACACTGGCCGTGCTTTGTTTGAGGAGCACCAAGATTGCCTGGCAGACTTCGGTCAAATTGTGCGGCGGGATTTTGGTCGCCATACCGACCGCAATGCCTTCTGAGCCCATGAGCAACAAGTTGGGTAGTTTCGCCGGCAGTACCAGTGGCTCTTTGAGCGAACCATCAAAGTTATCCCCCATCGGGACCGTTTCTTTATCGAGGTCAGTGAGCAACTCAGAACTGATGCGCGCCAAGCGCGCCTCGGTATACCGCATAGCCGCCGGACTATCGCCATCCACCGAACCAAAATTACCTTGACCGTCAATCAGCTGATAGCGCATGCTAAAGTTTTGGGCTAAGCGAACCAAGGCCATGTAGACGGGCGCATCACCATGGGGATGGTACTTGCCCAATACATCTCCCACAATCCGAGCAGATTTTTTGTAACTACTGGTGTGATGGATGCCACTCTTGTACATCGAGTAGAGAATCCTCCGGTGCACCGGTTTGAGACCATCACGCACATCGGGTAATGCCCGAGCAACGATCACGCTCATGGCGTAATCCAGATAGCTCTGCTTCATTTCGCTCTCGATTGAGGTGTACCGAAGCTTGCCGTAGCGCGACTCTTCGACGGAACCAATTCTATTGATTTCCTCTGGTGCTTCTGGTGGCGTCTCTATTTGGTCGATCATAGGTACTTATTTTTCCGTTCGTTTTTTGCCTGCGGCTAGCACGACAAGGGCACTCTCGGCAGTCTGCCAATCCTTGAGTTTGACCCATTTTCCTGCTTCGAGATCTTTGTAGTGTTCGAAGAAGTGGCGAATCTGGCGTTTTTTGGCTTCTGGAATATCGGTCAAACTCTCCCAGGCTCCGCACACCGGGTCAATTTTGGTCTTGGCTGGCACGCAAATGAGTTTGTGGTCAATGCCCTCCTCGTCTTCCATCTCGAGCATACCAATGATTTTACAACTAATGGTGACCCCTGGTACGACGCGCTCGCTCAGAAACACCAGGGCATCGAGGGCATCCCCATCTTCACCTTTGGTGCCAGCAATCGACCCATAATTGACAGGATAATCCATTGCCACCGGAACCAAACGATCAACCACCAGCTGGTTACTCGCTGCATCAAGCTCGTACTTGACCCGAGAGCCTTCGGGGATTTCGATAAAAACTGTCACGGTATCTGCCATACGGTCTCCTTTCTTATCTTAAATATCTAATTCTGCCAATTGCGCGTGCGACTGGATAAATTTTTTGCGTGGGGCGACGTCATCGCCCATAAGGGTGCTAAAGGTGGTGTCGGCTGCATCGGCATTCTCGATGGTAATCCGCTTCAACATGCGCGTCTCTGGGTTCATGGTCGTATCCCACAGTTGTGTCTCATTCATTTCTCCCAAACCTTTGTAGCGTTGAATGGTGATTTTTGCCGTTGGCGTCTCGGCTTGGATGTCTTTGACCCGTGCATCTCGCTCTTCATCGGAGTAAGCGTACGTGTCGCCTTTGGCTGAAGCGATTTTAAACAGGGGTGGCATGGCAACGTAGAGGTAGCCACCAGTGACAATTTCTGGCAAATGGCGGAAGAAAAAGGTCAATCCCAGGGTGGTAATGTGCTCGCCATCGACGTCGGCATCGTTCATGAGAATAATGCGATGATAGCGTAACTTGTCGGGGTTGAAGGTATCGCCAATGCCGGCACCCAGCGCAATCACCAGATTCTTCAGTTCTTCAAAGGCAACGATCTTATCAAGCCGGGCCCGCTCGGTATTGAGAATCTTACCCCGCAGCGGGAAAATTGCTTGAAACTTTCGGTCCCTGCCCTGTTTGGCAGTGCCACCGGCTGAGTCGCCTTCGACAATATAAATCTCACACTCAGCGGCAATTTTTGATTGGCAGTCGGCCAGTTTACCAGGGAGCGAACTGCCCTCAAACAAGCCTTTGCGGATGACGGCATCTTT
>Ga0155843_106_pt6 | contig 9214 bp, 9 predicted proteins | sample RifCSPlowO2_01_FD_107497 | JGI IMG/M metagenome (GOLD analysis project Ga0155843, IMG submission 107497) | Candidatus Pacebacteria bacterium RIFCSPLOWO2_01_FULL_47_12
CGAGAGTACCAACAAAAAAAGCACGGTGGCGAGGACCCGTTTGAACATGAGAATAGTATAGCAGGAGGGGGCAGGGGGAGAACAGCTTAATTAAACAAATTGTTTTCCAGACTCTCGAGCAGCACCCAGGGTTGATTGTTTATCCGCTTTGCTGAGTTCTTCTGGTGTTACTCCCCATGGATGAATCTCTGGAGAGATAAACCGAGAAGCTTTGTACAGCACATCGAGGCGATTGTCTTCGCTAATATCTAAAAAATAATCTGAAACAACAATTACATCAATATCACTGTCTTTGAGAGCTGTGCCGTCACCTCGCGAACCGAAAACAATTACTTGAGAAAGCTTTACGGCTTTCGGTAAAGCACTAATAAACAGTTTTAACGGTTGTTTAATTTGTCTAAGATCCATTGATAGAGTTCCTTCAAAATCATCTATAGCTGATGACAACCAACTAGCAGCTACGCTCTTCATATATGCAGTATACCAAATTTTCGTCATTACTTCCCCGTTGATACAGTTGTGAATACATGGTATACCACTGATATAGTTATGATAGACGCACAGCAAATAACGCAGTTGACCGATCTCATCGCTCAAGCCAAGTCTATCTTTGTGATTTTTCCCAGCACTGCTTCACCAGATAATCGCGCTGCCGCTGAGGCACTCGCTGCCAGTTTGCTACAAGCGGGTAAAGAAGTTCGATTGCTTTCACCACGCTTGCCGGAGCCATCGCGTTATCCAGAATCGAGTGAAGTAGCAGTCACAACAGAGCTCGGCAACCAAAACCTGGTTTTGAGCTTCGCCTACCAACCAGAGCAAGTGGACAACGTCAATTACCACATTGGCGAGGAAACGGGGCGTTTTTACCTGACGATCAAACCGCAAAAAGGCCAGAAACCACTCGATCCTGCCTCGGTCGAGTTTTCTTATACCGGAGCAGAAGCTGATCTGATAGTCACTATCGGGGTCAAAGAACTCGCCGAACTCGGGCAGCTCTACATGAGCTACGAAGAGGTGTACACAAAAGTCCCCGTGGTCTCGATCACCACGTTTGACCCGCCGTTTGCAACCGTATCAATCAATGCCGGTAGCAGTCCAAGCTTGAGTCAAGCAGTGGCACGCCTTATTTCTGATCTGGGTTTTTCACTTTCGTCTGATGCTGCTACTCAATTGCTGTATGGTATCGAGATGGCGACTCAAGGTATGGCCTCACGCAGTGTGACGGCCGAAACATTCGAAACGGTTGGGCAATTGCTGCGTCAAGGTGCGCGGCGGATTGGTTACGAACAAAATACCATCACGGTTAATCAAACAGCAAAAGATGCACCCAAGGAAATCAAAGTAGCCAAAAAAAACTCGACCACTTCGTTTGCAAAAAGCATGTCGGTGGCGCGGGGGTAAAAAATTAATTTCTTCGCTGCGGACATGATTCCCAACCAACAGGTGGATAATTGGACGGCTGTGGAACTGCTGGTTGGTTCAGGGTCTCGCGCAGCTTGCCCCAAAGCGTCCAAACATACTTTGCCTGTGGTGTATGAGCATTCCAGATTTGGCTATAAGCATTGTCTCCGTTGATGGCAAATGCATTGACAAACCCATTCTGGTTCTCAGGGTATTTTTGCAAGCCGAGCCACATGAGTTTGCGACAAGCGGAGTCAGCGGCAGAGGGAATATCAGTTGCTGCAGTAAACTTGAGTTCATTGATCACTGCTTGGGTAAATGTGGTTGGCTGGTGCTGATTGCAAGAATCTGCGCTTGCGGCAGCCAACGTTCTCCAGGTATCCCAAGAACCATCTGGAAATTGCCAAACCCCTTTTGCCCCCACGGCACTTACTGTGTTATTGCTATATGTTGAGCTTTCTGAGTGTGCCACAGCAAGTACGAGCAGCGGATCGCAGCTATGTCGGGCCGCCGCCTTTTGAATCGCATCCCAAATCTCCTGCGACGGTAGTTTGAACGTCACCATACTGCCATTCCAGTATTCAATATCAAACGAGACATCTTTGCCAAATTGGGCAATGCTCCCGACGTCAGAGTTATTTGCATCGCTACAGTCGACTTCACGAATGATATTGGGAAAGAGATTGTCGCAAGCGTAGTGTTCTTCACCGTTTAATTGCGGCAAGTTAAACTCTCTGCCAAAGATTTGTTTGTAGAGGGCACGACCAGGTAACCTACCAGCTTTCTCATACTCATACCAAAGTCTCAGGTCGTCTGCGCCATTCAGACCGCCACAAGAGGTATTGAGCATAATGTCGTAGCCAGGTTTAGCAATTTTACAACCATAACTTTCTTCCAGGACAGAATCTTGCCCATCGTCGGGTCCACCCGGCATATTGGAGTTGAACGAGGCTTTGGCACAATAGGCGTTTCTGCCTTGAGGACCGACTCCTACAGGGATAATGCTCGAACCAATTTTGAATTGTGCACCATTTTGTACTCCGTTTTTATCGATCCAAATGGTACCCCGAGAGAGACACCCGAATGTTTCGGTGGGGAGCAGATAGTAGCCAGGCTTTACCTGTAGACTGATGACGAGGTTGGTCCAATCGCTGGAGCCGGAAAGTGGAACCAGTTTTGAACCAAGGTCATTCCATGTCTCAGGCTTCTCAACCTCTGTCACTGGTACATTTGCTGGTAAGTACCAGATTTGTGCGCCAGTTGAGGCATCGTGCGATCCGATGCGACAGCGAATCATCGAGCCCTTTTTATCATATCCTTGGCCCGGATTCATGGTCACGACACTGCCAGTAGTGACCAATGTCGCACCATCGAGAATACGTGTGGCTATCTGTAGGCTGTAGCTCGAGGAGGGGTCGAGAAAGTTTTTATTGCTTCCCAAATCAACTGATTTACAATTCTCTTTCGCTTCGGTGGCGCCGCAAATTTTATAGAGTGATGTTGTCTTGTTGGTAATGGCGAGCTCCTTTACGCCGCAGTAGGTAATTGCTTGTTGTGGTTCTTTTTGTCCTATACCCGCGCAGCGATCAAGCAAAAATTCCTCCGTTGTTTTGCAGGCAGTGAGGTAACTTTGGACGCCACTGGCTTCTTTTGCCAGCGTGCGCTGCACCGCGCGCAGGTAATAGCCGAGTTTGGCGCCCAAGAATTGCACCTGTTTGAGCACGCCCATCACAATCGTGCCATCTATGGAGCTCATGCAGTCCTTCCCTTGGGTTCTGATGCACTTGCCAGGATCAAAAATTTGCATGGAAGCCGCGGTATTTGCCAGATCGGTAGTGCCCCCAAACATTTCGAAACGGTCGTTATTGTTCGGGTCGGACTCGAGAGCAATGATTTGTTCTTTGGTCAAAAAACTATTTGCCAGGACATTCTCAACCTCTGCCAACTCATAGCCAACTGGGTAGACCAGGTAACTCTTGAGTGAGGTTTGTCCAGACAGTACCGTACCACCTTTGGTTGCAACCTTATTAATCATAAATGAGCTCACAAACTGTTGGACTGCTTTATCAGTATTTGTGCTGCCAAGATTGAGGAATAGTTTGCTAATAATTTCTGCTCCCAGTTCATCAGAAAAAGTTGATTTTGGAGTTTGCAGGTTGACAGCAGAGGGTTCATCTATGGTAAATGACTCATCAATTTCTGCTGGACCAACACAGTCGAGTTGTTGCGGGTCGATCAAATTTTGGGCATTGACGATATCTGTCAGAGCTTTGACCAGTTGGTCTTTGCAGGCAGTACTGCCTGTTCCGTTGGGTGGCAAACCATCAAGACAGTAAATGGGGTTGCCGGCATTTTGAGTGAGTACGCTTGTTACTGTAGCTGTCAGTGTTGTTTTGAGTGCCGCCTCTCTGCTCGCAGCTGCGGTTTGTTGTCCCACCGTAAGCAGCGAGTCTCTCGCTAGCATGGCACCGTCGGAAAAAAACGGGTAGGCTTTTGAGTTGGAACCAGAAAAAGTATTTGCACTTGGTTTATTGGTGATGACATCGGGGATCTTAAACGCTACAACGAGCACCTCATCTCGAGGAGGAGTGCCGTGCGCAAAGAAACTAAATAGTTCGTTCGGATTCTTTTTCAGCTCCTTGAGACTCAAGACGAGGAATGCTAGGCGATGTCCACTCTCAATGGTGAGTGGCACCTGCGTCAGGTCGGTAAACAGTTGTTTTTTCGCTTCTTCTGGACTTTTTTCCAACTCTTTACAGGTGGTAGTTATATTTTTTTGTCCGCCGCCAACCGAGCGATACTCTGCCAAAAGCGATTTGACGGTGTGACTGGTGTTTGGGATGAGAAATGTATAGAGCGCACAAGCATCTGGAGTGATTAGTTTGGTGCACATATCGTCTTGTGCCCAGAGGTTTTTTGCTCCCTCAGCGCAGCGCTGCGACTCAGAGAGGAGTGATTCGATGGGAGCGGAACCCAACTCTGCCTGGGAGTAAGTAGTGCTGGTTGGTTCTTGATATGCCCAGTATTCTTCAAGGTCACTTTTTATTTGGTACTTTCGTTCGCTGTCACGGAAAAGTGGCGTGTGAGCCAGTGAGTAGTCGAGTGTTAAGATAGGACTGAGCTTGAGTTCAGCACTACCCCCAAGGGCTAAAAACATCTTGACAATATCCGAGGGTCCAATTGAACCGACAATTTGTTGCTCGGGTATTGCGCAGTACGCTTGGTAGCCCTGTTCGACCAAGTCGGCGCGAATCTGGGCATAATCGCGTCTCCCCGGGTCTGGGAAAATTCCGACTAGTGGAGAAAGGTGAAAAATGTTGGGGTTATACGAGAGGTTTGATGGATTGGAGCCGGGAGCAGAGAGGGGATTCCGCGGTCCCGTTTCGGTGATGATGAGTTTTCCTGGAAACCGATCAAGAGTTTGATCTGTCCAGTATTTCTCCATGCTTTGTCCGGCGGGGTAAAGGTTGCCTGCAAACGCATCGATACAATCAAAGTTTGGACCAGCGGCATTTTTCATACTGGTATATATGCCATCAAATGACGATGAGGTTAGGTTGAAAGCTGGCGAGAGTAACAGTACGTTTTGCCCAATGTCACCCCGCGCTTTGGCGTCGCAAACGGCAGTCATGTAGTGTGCGAGAGGTTTGCCGATACAATCATAGAAAGTTTGGTTATTGGTTGGGTTGTTGGGAAATGAACCGCACTCTGGTGCAAACCAAGATTCTATGTCTGGTTCATTTGGTCCGGCTATAGCATAAAATGTTTTGCTCGTGCCCTGTGATAGCGTGTGGAGAAAATCAATATAATCTCCCGCTATCCTTGAGGGATTATTGTTCCACTTCTCGAATCCGATGCCCGAATCTGCTACACCAATTCTGACTATTGTGGTGCTTGGATTGTTGCTGATAGCTGAAATTACCGAAGCCGGATTGTCCCGAGCTGCAATTTCTAGCGTCCACTGCATGCCAAATTTTTGTGCCTTATCGTATTGCGCCAATCCATTGCCAAAAACTGTGCCAAAATTGACCCCGAGCTTATCCCCGCACTTTCCTTGAACCCCACCGCAGAGCTCGAGGATTTGTGTATCGTGGAGCTGATGCTTTTTGAAGTTGGCATCAGCGCTGCCAAAGGGGGTAAATAGTAGCACAGCTTGGGTTTGGGTTTTACCCAGGACAAATTGTAAGTCTGCTTTGAACGCGGCAAAGTCTGAGGTAGCCTGAGCACTACTTGTTTGGGGGTCAAGAAGTGCCAGAAAGCCAATCAGAATAATAATACAGCCAAGAGCGAACCAGGATTTTCTCACAGACTGATTATAACCGAAATAGAGGAGTAGGGCTTGAACGAGCCTGCATTACGGTGAACCACTACCTGGGGTGAGCCAGATCTCGTTTACTCCGTCTCACTCGACCTTGGAATCCTGAATTCTTTGATTGTAGTAATACCCGTAAAGTTCGAGATGAGGTTTAAAATAATAAATGCACTGAGAGCCACCACAATGCCAATGACCGCATAGGTCATGGTTTTTTTGGCATCGCCGGTATGTTTGGTGTCACCACCAGAAGTGAGCCAGCGAAATGAGGCATACAAAAACATAACGAAAGCGGCCAAACCAATGATCGGAATGATAACTAGAAAAATATTAGCAAACAAACACTCAAAGCCCTGGATGGTGGCCACGTCTTTTTTTTCTCCGCCGACGCATGCTCCATCCCAAGGTTGAGTTTGGGCAAAGACTGGGCGGACAGTCATCGCCAACAGCGAGATAGTAGTTGCGAGGCTTTTGCCCAGTTTGGAGAAGAACGAGCGATTGTACATCTACTGGGTAGTATAGCAGTCAGTAGGATAAGCGGAAAGTCGCCTTGTGCCAACCTAGATAAAAAGTTTGCTATACTGCAACCATGAAACCAGCAATCATTACCGACCATTTGCCTGCGCTCAATAAAATAATTCACGAAAATGATGTGGAGTATCTTGCGCTCTACGGGTCATTTGCTCGTGGAGAACAGAAGCCTGATAGCGATCTCGACTTACTCGTGTCATTCAAAAAAAGAAAAGGTTTGTTTGATTTGATTGGACTACAAAACAAATTATCAGACTTATTTGATGTTAAAGTAGATTTATTAACCAGACATAGTCTGAGTAAATATGTCAAGCCATACATACAAGATGATTTACAAGTGATTTATGCAGAAGAATCCTGTGGATATGAAAGTCTAATGAGGTAATTAATTTAGATGTCCTATTCAGTTTGTCTTCTATCCACTTACAAAGTTTATCGCACTCTGGGTTGATAGCGCATTCTTTTATAGCTTCGTGATAAATTTTTCTTTGTTCAAGGCTGGCTCTGGGGTATCCCCCCATAATTGTTGGATAACCATGTGCAAGTGATATTTGATCTACAATCACCCTGCCTATCCTTCCGTTTCCATCGGGAAAAGGGTGAACTTTAATAAAACCGTAGTGAATTTTTGCCATTAACTTTATTGCACCATTTCCCGAGCTGTTTTTGATTCCTAAGAGTTCACTAATTTGCAGAGCTAGCTCCGCTAGTTTTTGACCAACTAACTGATGGGGAGGTATTCCATGTAATTCTTCATCACCAACTTCTCCAAACCGGACATCCTGTTCTCTATACCTTCCTCTAACTTTTAGTACCCTTAGAAACAATTGTTTGTGCCATTCTGACCACTCCCGCACCCACTCTGAAGGGTTTCTATTTTGAAGTTTTTCTAAATAGAGTACCTGTGTGTTATTGAGCTCATTTTCCAATCTAGAGCGGATGATCTCCAAACCTTCTTCTTCCCTGCGAATCACACACTTGTGAAGTTTGGGTATTCCTAAGCGGAAACCCAGATGAACATACTCCTTAGTTTTTGTATATTCCTGCCAAAGATTAGAAACAACGTCATCTGCAGATAAAAATTGATTGCTCTCAGAAGACATCAGGATTATCAGGGTACTCCAGCGCAGTATTGTCCTGCACAATTTCTAATTTCATACCATTGATCAATCTTGCTTGAAGTAGTTGCTGGTCTAATTGATCAGAAAGGTTTGTTGTATTCCTATGCTGCTGAGGTAGAGGTAATTTTAAGTCTTCTAATGATATGTAGTATGATTGACCATTAGGAAGAGAAAGCCATGAGGGTTCTTTGTGGCTTATTGTTACTAATGTACTTGTGGCTAAATTATCAAGTTCCGAGACAAAAGTTTTTAGTCTTTGACTATACTCTGGTAAATTAATTATGGTATTTGGAGCTAAAGCATAATTTTGCCTGTCGTAAGTCAATCCGACACTTTCTTGTGTGATTATTATCTCTTTATCAACCTCCAAATCCATAAAGCCGTCAGGCACAGGTCCCAAAGGCATACGAATAAAGGCTATCTTATTTGTATCCTGATAATTAGTAACAACCAGATCTTTAAAGCAAAAGTAGATAACTTTAGCAAATTTAACTTTTGAAATCGACCGAGGAAGTAAAGCCAAAATTTCTTTAGCTAATGTATTGAGAAATACTTTATCCATATAATTCCTTTCTAGCTAAATAAATTCAGTCTACATATACTGTAAAGAAAAAGTAAGACATTAGCAATAAAGAGCCTAATTTTACCAAATTAAACCCACATACATACAAGTAATTTTGTTTTACTTGCAGCCCGCCATTCCCACATTTTGCTCTTACACTCATCATTTTATTGGACGTTGTCGCTTGATTGCAGAAACCGACAAGTAGTAGTTTGTACCTGGGGAGTTGTAACTTACTCACTAATCGACCGCATGTTGTCAAACAGATCGTCGTACGAAGTAAAGCCAAGAAACTTTAAAACCACGAGAAAGACCGCCCAAGCAGCGGCTACAATAATCAGACCGACAACCGCCGCCACGATTTTACTTCTGGCTTCATCGGTTTTGCCTTTGTCACCGCCAGAGGTTAGCCACTGAAAGGCGGCGGTGATGAGTTGGAGCAAGACCAAGAGGGCAGCAATCAGTATAACCAAGGTAAGGACGGAGGTAATCAGTCCACCCAAAGTTCTGGCGTAGCCTTTGAATAATTCCACATCTCCAAAAACTGCCGTGCCTGAGCTCGTAGCCTGTGGGTCGGTGGTAGTCGAGAGGTACATGGTATCCCCAGATCTAACTACATCGAGAGAGCTACCACTTGCGAGCACAGCTGTAGGATAAACAATACAAGTGAGTAGTATTCCAATAACTACTGACACTCTTTGATGCAATTTGATCATGTTGTTATTATACAACAGATCAGATCTGGAAGAATAAAAAGTTACGTCCCCTTCACATTCACAATATTTGTGAATAAATCAGTGTAACTACTAAAGCCAAGGAATTTGAGGATAATCAGAAAGACTGCCCAAGCAGCAGCTAAGATGATTAGACCAATAACGGCTGAAGTAATCTTGTTTCTGGCTTCCTCTGTCTTGCCTTTATCTCCACCCGAGGTAATCCATTGGATACCACCCCAGATGAGGTACATAAGAATCAATAAAGCTGCGATCAACATAACAAAGGTCAAAACTGAAGTAATGAGGGTACCCATGTCTGGGGCGAAGCCTTTGCCGAGACTGACAGTGCCAGATACGGATTTTTGAGCATCTATTCTAGCTTGTTCAGCAGCAGGTATTTGAGCAAACACACTACTCACCACCCCAAGACCTGCAATATACAGACTGGTGCTCATCGCTCCAATCTTAGTTGTTATCTTAGAAATTTTTGGCATAGCAGCAAGCTGCATTTCGTAGTTATGGCGTCCCCGTCACATTCGTAATATTTGTGAATAAATCAGTGTAACTACTA
>Ga0155843_107_pt1 | contig 8961 bp, 4 predicted proteins | sample RifCSPlowO2_01_FD_107497 | JGI IMG/M metagenome (GOLD analysis project Ga0155843, IMG submission 107497) | Candidatus Pacebacteria bacterium RIFCSPLOWO2_01_FULL_47_12
ATTCGTGGTCGGTTGATGCATGCTCAAAATTGACGTTTCCTCTTACGACAAGTTTTTGACTTGGACCCGTCGTCCCGATGCCGACGTTGCCGCTATTTAATATTGTAACCCTATCTGCACCAGCAGTTTGCAAACTAATACCAAACCCTTGATTATTCAAAGTGGTATACCCTGTTGAACCGCTATATAACTGCAAAGTGCCATAGCTTCCTGCTGCGGGTGTCCCATATCCCAAACCACTGCCAATTAACCCAGACTCGGTTATGGCAATATTTCCTTTTACATCCAAAAGTTGACTTGGTCCCGTCGTCCCGATGCCGACGTTGCCGCTGATGTACGTATTGTGCGCGACGATGCCATTTCCCACGAAGTTGTGGGTATTTTCGACCTCGATGTCGTAGGTTTGTTCTTGGGCAAGAGTTTGGATAGATACAATGTGTTCGAAGCCATCGATAGTGGCGATCATCATGCCAGGGCGGAGTTGCGCAACTTTCTGCCACTTTGTTGACAGCATGTCGACAGGTTGATATACTTCCGATTGTTGACCGAGTGGACTGCGAATCGCAAAGCTTTTGTCTTTGGGTGTAACAGCTCCTTTAGACTCACCGTAGTCCTCGGTCTTTTTTTGTGCCCCTTGAGCAGTTACGAAGAGGTCACCTGCATCGGCAATATAATTTGCTCGTTTTGATTTGTACGCACCATACGCGCTGTAGTGAGCGGGCGACTTTTTGCCAATCGAGGCAAACTCAATAAGTAGGTCGGGAAGTTGTTGTCTGATGATTGCTTTGATCTCATTCTCATAGCCAGGGTATTCATTATCGATGCGCAGCTTGCTTGTTTTGAAACGAGATGCAGAAAGGGTAAAGAGTATCAGTTGAGCAAAGACCTGAAAGCCGAATTTACTCGAGCGCTTATGTGCATGCATTTCGAGTAAAATTTGTTTGGCTGCTAGTGGGAGTTTGACTGCAAAAGAAACTTCCTCGTTTGCAAGTGCGAGATAGCTATCTTTAGTAGTTTGTTCAATGCGAATAGACTGATCTACTTCGAGTGTCGTGGTTGCAATATATGATTCCTGTGGTTGCCTACTTGGTTTTTTAACTAGATAGGGATGTTTGGCGGTTGTTCTGATTTTTTTGCCATGCGAAGTCATGAGCTCAAAAACTTGTTGTGTTCCCATGTCCAGTACCACTCGCACTGATGAATCGACAAACTTGCCAGTTTTTTCGTCGAGTGTCTGGATACTGTCTCCTGGTTGGATTGCATCGATCCGCACTGATTCGTAGTACTCGCAGACTACACAACTGGCGGCACGCCCGCATTTTGTACAGGGAGGATCATGCTTGGTTAGTTTGAGGCCCGTGCGCTTTTTCTTGCGCTTGCGACGCAGCTTGGTATCTCCGGTGACGCATTGACCGACGACATGTAGCACGCCAGCGGTTGGGTTGCTCGTCCCGATGCCAAGGTTGCCTCCTGCACTCACGACACTGAGAGCTGCCCCCGCTGCGTTTTGCCATTCCTGAATATTTGCCGTGCCAGAGGGGCCGCCACGCGCTACGAGTGCAGTACCACCAGCGTAGGTGGCCGAGAGCGTTGCACCGGGTGCGGTTAGGTAGCCAGTGGTGATGAGCCTAGAATTGACGAAGGTCTTGCCCGTGCCATCGGGCGAGAGGTTGATGTCACCATTGCTACCGGAACTCGTCTTGAGGAGCAGACTCTGGGCATCGATGGTAAACGTACCACTCATTGAGCGAATTTTAGGCGAAACTTCCCCAAGGACAACCTCACCACCTTCGTTGAGAACAACAACGGTATTGGCGGTGGCAGCCTCGGTGGCAGAGACCGGAATGCCTTGGATAGTCTCCGCGTTGAGGGCGTAGGCGACTGTCCGGATCTGCTGGCGAGGAGTGAGGGTTTCGGTGGCGACTTTGACTTCTAGCCAAATATTGCTGTTCTCGCTAAAAACACTCGAGGTTATTTCGGCACCGCAACCAGTGACCGGATCACCAAGACCAGTGGCAAAAATGCCGTCTTGATCAGGATCGACGCTACAGGTGCCAGAGTCCCATAGCAAATTGCCAGCAGTAGTAGCGTCATAGAGTTTGAAGCGAAAATCGGTCGCGCTCACAATCGGGTTTTGGGCGGTATCAGTCAAACGACCTTGAAATGACAGTGTCCGACTGGGGCGGACAGGTGTGGTCGGAAAAGCCAAAGGGGCAGGCGCGTCACGAAAGAACTGGGCATAGGCGAAGTACGCACCGCCGACCAGAAACAAAAGCAGCATAGCCAAGTTGAGATAGGGCAAAAAACGGTCGAGAGTTTTTTTTCGCACTGTTTCGCCTATACTTCGCCAGCCTGCCTCGAGTCGTGCGCGATAGTCTTGGTGGGCGCGGGCTGGTCGAGAGAGCGAAAATGGCGTTTGTTCGAGCGGGTTGATGCGTTGTGTCGGGTGTTGCTTGAGCGGCATACTCCAGTGCTTGACAGCGCTAGGCGTTTTTTTTGCTTGGGTCGCTGGTTTGTGCTTGGCCAGGTTTGTTGCAAGATGAGCTTGGAGCGACTCGAGGTTTTTGGTGAGGTGAATATCGGAGTCATATTTTTCGAGCCACAAGGCAAATTGGTTGAGGCTGATGAGCTTGCGTTTAATACTGGCTAACTTGAGTTGTTTAGCTTGCTCGCCCGCCAAGAACTCGAGGACTTTGGGTTTTGTCATGATGTTTGCGAGCTCATGCTGCCCATGGAAAGCAAAGAATTGTCCGATATCACTGCGATAATTGCGAATCGTCGCCGGTGAGCAGCCACTCTCTTGCAGTGCGAAGAGATACTTGTGCAGGATGGTGCTCGCCTGGAACGGGGGGAAGTGTTCGACAAACTGCAGCACCAACGTATCGGCTGCTGCTAACCTCGAGTGCTTCGGCTGACTGCTACTGAGCGACTGGGTGATTTCCTCGAGATCCCAGTTTGAGAGGTCGTTCTTTCGTTTGAGCACAGACATGAGTGAGACAACCGCGGCTTCGGCATCGTGGTCACTCACCCGTCGGAGTGCCAAAAATGTGGAAAACGCTTGCAAAATACTGGAAAGGTGGAGGGTGCGGGCGGGCATAGCTGGTAGTTCTTGTTTGTTTCGGTTTTTATTTACTACCGGATTCATTAGACAGATTATTTAGTGCTGTACCAGTGTAGAAAAAAGTCAAGTTTCGGGCAATGAGCACATTCTTGAGTAGTGCTGCCGAGGTGAAAAATACTGGGCTACTTGGGGAAAAGGTTTGAGCCAGGTTTCGTGTTTTCACATACTTTCACTGCAGACAAAAGCTATCAAACTATCATAGTCTGAGATTACTTGAGGTTGAAGAGGAAGCTATGCTTCCCATTTATCCCCAAATTTTGCCGCTGTGAATTAGTTATTTTTATGTGTAGTATGTGAACCAATATTAGAAAAAAGACTAGTGATTGCTAGTACTACCAGATGAAAATACAACAATTGACTGATATTTACGCGGCAAATGTGTCGAAGTTTTATGCTTCGGGTATTTACTTTGTGGATAATTATTTTTCTGATAGTATTTGCTCTATAAATATTTCCGCACATACTAAAAATATCGCTCTATTATTTGTACGGACTTGGTGAAATGGCACTTAAGACACATAGTCAGTGGTTACTGCTCGCTCTGTTACCAGATGCCACCAGGCAAACAGAGTTTGTCTCGCTGTCCAGTGTGCGCCTGCTGTTTCCACATTTGACTACTGCGGGGTTTCGCTCACTCGTCGACCACTTACAGACCAAAGGCATGGTGCACTACGAGCGAGTGGGTCAGCATTCCCAGCTCTACCTGTCAGAATTGGGCAAAATGACGGTCTACGCTTTATTTCCCGCTCTAGATCCAGAACGCCTACGTTGGGCCGGAAATTGGTCGTGCCTGGTGTTTCAGGAGGCGCCCACCAACGATACACAGTTTAGGTACTTGCGGCGCGTGCTGGTAGAGCGACGCGCGATCCAGCTCACTCGGGGTGTCTATCTCTACCCAGGTGCATTTCCCGCGATGGTCGTTGAGCAGTGTCATCGACTCTATACCGGGGCGATTAGCATCTTTTCTATTGCCTCAGTCCAATTTGGCTCTCTGCGTCCGATAGTAGTAGAAAAAGGGGAGTTAAAAACCTTACAAGAGCTTTACTCTGGTATTAGCAGTGAGTGTCGACAATTGCTAGGTATGAATGACCAAACAGGGTTGTTGACCGATCAGCAAAAAGTTCGCTTTGTTTCTTTGTTTGATCGGTTGGTCTCCGCTCTGAGGGGAGACAATGGCTTAGGGAGTTATTATTTTCCAGATGATACTTGGGGGAAAGAAGTACTACAATACTGCAGAACAATAGTTTTATTATAAGCCAATTTGGGTATACCAGAGTACTGAGCCGAGTTTTCCCTGTGAAATGAGATACCACATGTGTGTGGGCTGGGTTTTGGAGGCGATACGTACTGTCGAATACCTCCAAAAATGAGACATTTTTGTTTCGGGTTTGCCTTTTTTGTCAAAAACACGTGCGGTATTAAGAATAGTAAATAGCAGTAATAACAAATAATTTCTCTTTGCGGTAATACCTACCAGGTATGCGGTAATATTTCTGTAAATCTGCGGTAATAATCATTATCAAGTAAATTGGCTTATTATCTATTAGTTACTTTGCAATCAAGTTTAAAATGACCAAAATATAAAGCGAAACTTGCTATCTGCCTATAATTTATTGTTGGCTAGACTGCAACGTAACCTGCACTTTACTATCAGTCAGGGTCGTGACGAGGGTATCTGGCATTTTTCCGGTTGGTAGCTCGTATCCATACGTAAGAATGGTGATTGCGACAGTCATGTCTGCTGGAAGCCGCTGAAACCGTACTACACCCTGCTCATTTGTCTGACCGAGGTACTGTAGTGTTGGTTTATCCAAAATTTGTACGCGAACGATAGCCCGAGCCAATGGTTCTTCGGCTTGGTTGACAACATGCAACTCAACACCAGCAGCGCGCCACTTTCGGTTCAGATACGAGGCAAGGTAGACGAGGAGGGCGAGCAAGTTACACAAGCTAGGAATGATCATCGCTACACCGCCAACGCTGAGGAGAATTACGAGATTGCGAGCCGGCAACTGGAGTAGCCAGCCTCGTAGCGAAGTTCGCGGTTGGGTATATGCATCAAGTGGCAGAAATAACGAGGGGGTAAAAGCAGTGTCAACGGTTGCAAATGGCTGCCCGCGATAGAAATTACTCCAGAAAGTCCCCGACTTTGCCTGCAGGAGAGTCGGAAATCGGCAGTTATCCGCGAGCACTGTGACCTGGAATGTACCTGCTGGCAGGCGGTGGTACCCATATAAGCCGTGTTTATTTGCCAACTTAGTCAGAGTATAGAACAAGCCAGCAGTCGTTTTTCCCTGAAAAATGATGATAGCAAAGGGGAGCGGTACCTGGGATTCTGCAATAAAGGCGATGCCGTGAGCAGGTTGTGCGGGTATAAGACCTATAGCCTGCAGCGCTTCAGTCAGGAGATGGAAGGAAAGTTGTCGCCCAAAGCGAGAGAGGAGCATGAGGATTTTTGCCAAGGGAAGACTACCAATCAGTATGAGGCCTATAAAAGAAATGAGCACTTTGAGCAGGTTACGACTGGGAGTTTGGAGGATTAGTGGCAGAGCTTCGCTGGCAGTTTGCAGCGAGCTGGGTAAATCTTGTATCACCGGTGAGTACGTGATTTTTTCTATCATTTGCTGGGGTTGCAGTAGGGGCTCAAGTACTGGTGGCAGGGAAATTTCGATCGGGGTGGTTATGCCTGGAATGGTGAGAGTGAGTGGGGTAACTATGAGCGGCACAGCAATCAAGGTCGAGACGTGTCCCACCGCATCGGTACTGGTAAAGTCGAGGTAGATAGCTTCACCTCTCGGTAGATCGGTCAGTTGCACTTGCCAGATGCCCGTACTGCTGACCGTAAAGTCGTGTGCCTGCGTGGCACCAGAAGGTAAGCGAACGGTCAAGACGACTACAGCGTTGGCTTCGCCCGTGCCTTGCAGGATGGGATTGCGGGTCGGTATTTCCAGTGGTGTCTCTGGGATAGTCGAGACATCTTGGGCAGAGATACTGGTCGTTTCATCTACAATTTTGGTGATAATAAACGCCGGTGCGACTGAGTCGACCGTAAAGACCCAAGTGGCTGACTCACTGTTATTGATCAAGGTATCGTAGGCTTTGATTTTCCAGGTATGGATGCCATCAGCCAAGGTCAATGCGTGAATCAAGCCATAGATTTGGTCGAGCGAAACATAGTCCAGGGCATACGTACTGGTTGTCTGCGTTGTCGTAGGGATGTTGTCTTGGAAAAGTACGCCGTCGATGAAGAGCTGATACTTGACGACCCCAATGTTATCAGCGGTGTAGTACCAGCGAAATTGTGGGCGTCCAGTGGTGACCAGATGACCATTGCCTGGTGAGATTAAAACCGGGATAGCCGGAGGAATGCGATCGGGGATAAAGGCGGAGATGGTGATGGGGCGGATTTTTGGTTCAGCCAGCGTTTCGCCCGGTAGCAGTCCACTTTCCTGGGCGAATACCACGGTTGTCCACAACAAGCAGCTACAGCCAAGGAGTACAAGGGGGCGGAGACTCCACACAGTGACTATCTTTGTTCCCGCATCTCTTCGACTTGCGTCTCAAGTTCTTGGATACGGGCGGACTGGTCGGTTCGGCGATGAATAATATGGCGTCTGATCGAGATAAAGGCGATGATGAGAATGCCAATCAGGGCAATCAGGGCGATGACGAGCTTAACTGGCAAGAGCCAGAAGCTCGTGCGAGCGATCACAACCGCGCCATGGTCACCGAAGCTCATGGTCAGACGGGCAGTATAGGGTCCTGTGCCCCAGATCTGCTCCCACTGTCCAGAGAACGAGCGACTTTCATAGGGAAAGATATTTTTGGTGGTTGGTTGGATAGTGGTCACTTTGCGACCAAACAAGTTATAGATATCAATATTCATTTGTGGGCGGATGTGGACGTCGGATTCATTCTCGACCACGAAGCTAAATGGGACCGGTCCAAACTCCATAAAGTCGGTAAAGCTAAAGTCGCGGATAAACGCCGCTTCGTTGATTGGACCATCAACAATGACATAGAGCAGCGTGCCGACGCGCTGATTGATACCCGTGGCACTACCAGCAATTTCCTCAAGAGCACCAGTGGTTGGTTGGTGCACGACCATGGCATAGTGACCACCAGGCAGCGCATCATGTGGCACATCAATCACGACTGAAATAGAACCACTTTCGTTCGGCTGCAGGGTGTTTTGACTGGGGGCAACCGTAAGCCAGGAGGCGAGGCTCCAGCGATTATTTGTCTCGGCAGCACCTTCGAGTGGCACAGGAGTTTTGCCATCTTCATCGACAATAAAATCAATCGCCGACGATTTGACTACAACAACTTTGTTTGAAGAATTGCGCACACGCAGATCAATTTGGGCTTTTTCTCCTGGTTTGAGCTTGAGTTTGCCGTCTTCGCCCAGCCGAGGGGGTATGGCAGTCAAAGAAACTAGATCGGCAGCAGCTTGTTGCGCCCGGACAGGCAGGACAATTGCCGAGAACACCACTGACAGTAAGACAAGGGCGAAGAGCTTGAGTTGTTGGGGCAGGATGGGCTTCATATCTGACTTCTAAAAATTGGCCGTTGCGGTATAGGTTATATAGTTTTCGTAGTTGCCGGCTGCCTGCGTGCTCGAAACTACCGCGCGGTAGCAAACGTAGAGGTTATGGTTATCGGCGACGTCGGTATAAGAGAAGATTGAAGTTGCTGCATCCCCAGCTTCTACGTCAGCAAATTGGCGGAAACAGTTGTCTCCAGCTGTAGCACAAGCTCCACTACTCGTGGTGTACTCAAAAGCAGGAGTCAGACCAGTGGCATTTGCATTATGAAGAGAGTAGCCAAAGCCTTTGACGGTGGTGACGCCCCATTCATTGATGAGGTTGTAATCCATAGTACCACTCTCACCCACTGCATCCACAAGACAATCCGAACTGGTCGGAGTCGCCCCAGTACAAGTGACGTTATTACGCGACAGCTGGTCATTCTCTTTTGCTGTGACGGCATAGCCATCGGCGGCATTGGTGGAGACAGTCAAAGATTGAGCAGCATGAGTGAAAGAATCAATCAATAACTCCCCAAAAGGCACCGAGGTAGCGGTGGTCGTGACACTGGTATTGTTACCACAAGCAGATACACCGCTGGCCATGCCTAATACCTTGAAGGTAATTAGCGGCGCTACACTGGCTGTTACTCGCACTGCCTCGAGCACGCCAATCGAGACGGTGGTTTGGTCAACGACAGCGGCAGAGACATTTAAATGACGAATAATTGGTTTGTAGGTATCAGCCGCACCGGCAATGTGGTTTGTTTTTGGCGCGGGGTTAATGACGTTATTAATCGTCATAGTCGAAAATGCAGTGCCGACAGCACCAGTGCCTGAGTAGGCACAGATGTATGAATGGTACTTGATGCTACTGATGGTGACGGCTGCAGCAGTACTTACTCCAGTCACGAAGTCATAGGTGGTATCCGCATTTGCGGGGCAGGTGACGGTCGGGGTCGTAGTGCCATAATCAAAATAGCTGCCGTCTGGGATGCCATCGGCATTGCCGGTGTCAACGGCGGGAATCAAGACTTGAAAAATGCCACTTGCCACCGCCGTGGTGGTGGTAAACCCCAGGGTCAGGGTGGCAGATTGGGTAGAAATAACGTCATCCAGAGCCTCTGTATCGCCGCTGGCTAGAGTAGTTCCGATCTCGAAAGCATTGGCAGCAGAGATACCAGTAATAGTATGGCTAGCCAGGCTTCCGGCTTCGCCAATTCTGACCGTGTCGCCTTGTTGCAATTGCGCAGAATCGGTTGACGGGAACGCATTGGCAGTACTGTTGATCGTCACCTGCGAGGAGCCAACGGTA
>Ga0155843_105_pt3 | contig 8703 bp, 8 predicted proteins | sample RifCSPlowO2_01_FD_107497 | JGI IMG/M metagenome (GOLD analysis project Ga0155843, IMG submission 107497) | Candidatus Pacebacteria bacterium RIFCSPLOWO2_01_FULL_47_12
GGAATCCTCAAGCAATGAGGCTACCAACTGTTCAGGTATATTGCCACTTACCTCATAGAAGACTTTGCTTGATCCATCTGGAGCGACTGTGGTTCGGATAACAGCCTTACCATCGATCTTGTCTAAGGTTTCTGACGAAACAAGGTGGTAGTTATCAACTTCGGTTCCAGTCTTAACTAAAATGCCAATGACCTTCATCTCACCTACTCCAAAGAAGTTTGGCAACACATCCCCAGCCCCTTTGATCAGTTTCTCTTCCTGCATCATTTTGGCTTCGTCATAGCCGATGATCATTTCATTCGGACCAATTAAGGCTCTACCCTCAATCAGGGTAATACCTAATGTTTCGTATGGCTCCACTTCTAGGAAAAGTTTTGGGGTGTTTTCAGCAAAGGCAACCTTGCCTCGACTCTCGATGAAAAGTTCCTTTGATTGCTGAATAACTTCTTTCGAAACTTTAACTTGAGGTTTCTCAACCGTAGTCAGCTGAACTGCTGCAACACGCATACCTGAACTAAAGCGTGCAAACTCAAAAAACATAAAACTAAATGCTATGACCATAAATGCAGGTGCAAAAGCTGAGAGGTAATTTCTGTGTCCAGGTCTGAAAAGTCGTAGTAGTAGCGAGTTGCCAACAACTGAGATCGAGCTCAAGGCCATAGCTAAACCAGCGAGTTCCGGTTTTAGAACAAGACCAAATCCGAAGAACAAACGAGCAGCAATGGGAATGCCCATCACGTTATAGAAGAGGGCAAAGAACATATTCTGTTTTATCTTTGACATAGTTTCTTTGGAAAGATCAATGGCATGGACAACATCTCGCAAATCATTCTTGATGATGACAATGCCGCCCGTCTCCATCGCCACATCCGTCCCCGAACCCATAGCAATCCCTAGATCCGCTTGCGCTAATGCAGGGGCGTCATTGATGCCGTCACCCACCATGGCGACTTTTTTACCCAGTTGTTGCAGCTTCTTCACTTCATTAGCTTTATCTTCTGGTAAAACTTCAGCCAAAACATTGGTGATACCCACCTGACGAGCAATTGCCTCCGCAGTGCGGCGATTATCACCCGTGATCATGTAGACCTCGATACCCATTTTTCGCAACATAGCCATAGCTTGCTGGGAAGTCTCTTTGACTGTATCGGCCACTGCGATCACACCTGCGATAGTTTCTTTTGAAGCCAAGATCATGGCTGTTTTGCCTTGTTCTTCTAAACGAGTCATCTGAGTATTGATTGTCTCTACAGACAAACCGAGGACATCAGTAATCAACTTTCTATTGCCAAGGTAGTAGGTCACCTCGTTAATGACACCGTACACACCATGCCCTGGAATAGCAGAGAAGTTACTTACTTCATACAGACCAAGTTTTTGGTTTTCGGCTGCCTTATAGATGGCTTCAGCGAGTGGATGTTCAGATTGTTTTTCCAAACTAGCTGCCACTGTTAAAAGCGTATTTCTATCAAAGTTACTGACCGTTTCTACATCGGTAACTTCTGGCTTACCTTTGGTCAAAGTTCCTGTCTTATCAAAGACTATCGTGTTGATTTTGCAGGCTTGCTCGAGCGGTTCACCACCTTTGACTAAGATACCGTTCTCAGCACCCTTACCCGTACCCACCATAATGGCAGTAGGTGTGGCCAAACCCAAGGCGCACGGGCAGGCGATCACAATTACGGCGGTAAAAGCCATCAATGCAAAGGATAACGTTGCCCCGAGCACAAAGTACCAAACTGTGAAGGTAATGATAGCTAAGACAATTACAACTGGAACAAACCAAGCTGAAATTCTATCTGCCACCGCTTGAATGGGTGCTTTAGAACCTTGCGCGTCTTCAACGAGACGAATGATTTGAGAGAGAGTAGTCTCAGAACCAACTCGGGTGGCTAAGAACTCGAAACTGCCAGTCTTGTTAATCGTGCCACCAATAACGCTATCTCCCTCATGTTTTTCGACAGGCAAGCTTTCGCCGGTGATCATAGACTCATCTAAAGCAGACGAACCTTTACTGATCTGACCGTCAACGGGAACTTTCTCACCAGGACGAACGAGGACCACATCTCCATTGACTACGTCATCCACAGCAATATCTTGCGTTACTCCATTGCGGATTACTCGAGCAGTTTTGGCTTGCAGTCCCATGAGTTTTTTGATTGCTTCAGAAGTCTGCCCTTTAGCTTTGGCTTCGAGCCATTTGCCAAGAATCACAAAAGTGACCAAAAAGGCAGCGGTCTCAAAATAGAGCTCGGGAATCCTAGCTCCATTTAGACCAATCAACGAGTTGTTCGCTAAATAATACATAACAAAGTTGACCAAACTATAAAAATAAGCAACCGATGTGCCAATGGCAATCAAACTGTCCATATTGAATGTTTTCATGCGCAAGGCTGACCACATGCCTTTATAGAAACCTGCTCCGATAATCAATTGAATCGGAGTGGTCAAAATGAGGGAAACGATACCGACATACGGAAAAAGGGTGGCTGCTCCAGGAATCCACTTAAAAAAGTCCATCAACATGAAATAGAGCATTGGTATACTCAACAGGAAGCTAATAAAAAATTTGGTAAACAGGTTCTTAATATGAGCGCGTCTTTTGGCGGCTTCAGCACCGTCATCTTTATCAGTAACAAAAGTTGCTCCATATCCAGTTTTCTCAACTGCTTTAAGCAAGGACTCTTTTGGAGTTTGGGCTTCATCAAATACCACAGAAGCTTTTTCCGCTGCAAAATTCACATTGGCTTCTTTTACACCAGGAACTTTTTTGAGGGAACGTTCAATTAACCCGGCGCACGATGAACAGTGCATGCCTGAGAGTGATAGTTGCACTCTTTGTGAACCAGTTTTTGTTTGTGGTTTCGCAGCGACATCCGCTTGAGGTTTTACTACTTTTTGTTGCTCGAGTTGGTCTACCACAGGTTGAGAATTAAAAGAGTTGCCCATGGTTTGCATAAATTTCCCGATGTACTCAATTGATTCATCTTCTTTCCCATCAGGGATGATAAACTCTGTATGCTTTGAGCTATAGATAACTTTAATGTTCCTAGCTGGATTATTTTTAGTGACGCTGATTGCTTTGCAGGCTTTTGGTTTTTTGGCTGCTTTTACCGTTTCTATAGTTGCTGAGTAACCAGCGCTTTTGATGGCGGCAATGATATCATCTTGAGTATTCAACGACTCATCTAGGCTTAGATTACCCTCTCCAGTTGCGTGGTCAACCGTTACATCACTCACACCTGGTAGCTCACTCAGCCCTTCTTTGATCAGAATTTTGCACGACTGGCAGTGCATACCTTGGACGTTAAATTTGTAAGTATGCATGTATTCCCTTCAATTGACTTGATAGTCTGTACCTTCTAATGCTGTAATGACTTCTTGCTTAGTAATTGCTCGATCACCACTGATGGCGAGTTCGCCAGTTTCAATGTTTGTTATTGTCTCAGTAACACCCTTAATTTTCTTGATTCTCTTTTCTGAGATTTTTTTACAACTTTCGCAATGGAGACCTGAGAGTTGAAAGTTGCTAGTAACGTTTGACATAAAAATCCTTTTGATCACTCTTGGTTATTAATTCACTACGTTAAAACTCCCTGAATACATGCCCATGCTGCAGCTGAAAGCAATTTTCCCAGTTTCAGTTGGAGTGAACTCAATGATGTTCTCGCCCTCTTTCAAAGCTTGGCGAATATTAAGTTTTTTTGAAACAAGACTGCTGGCGCAGGTATAGGGATCAGTTGAGGTCACAATCCAGCGAACCGTAACACCCTTTTTTACCGTGAAGGTACTGGGCGAATATCCTCGGGCACTTTGCGTCATGCGTACAACTTGCACGTCACCAGTTACTTGGGCATTTGGCACATTCACAGTTTTTCCTCGCACTCCTGTTGAACTGCCAAGCACGCTACCATCAAAGCCCACCAAGCGTAAACCGATAGAAATATTAAAGACTGCTAGGGCTAGTACCACTAAACCAGCAAACTTAAAAAAGTACTTTGACTGATTTCTTTTAATAACAGAAGTCAAACCACCAACACTGAGTAGTCCTGGTGCAGTTCCCAGAGCGAAAATACCCATCGTCAAAGCTCCCGAGATTGGGTTCCCCGTACTCATCGCAAACAGCTGCATCGCCTGCGTAAAACCACAAGGGAGAAAAAAGGTTAATCCACCCAAAATCATGGAACTCTTGTGACTATACTTAGCTTGCTTGTGACTACCAATTCCTAAGAAGCGACTAATACTTTTGGGTAAGACAAACTGCCAACCACTCAAGCGAGGAAACACATCAATCAACTGTGCTCCAAGAATCAACATACTCAAACCTACGAGTACCGTGAATAGACCTGTTACGGTCAAGGAAAGTTGCAGAATTGATCCCACCCAGCCGATGATTCCTCCCAGAATGAAGAAGGCAATGATTCTGCCGATAGTAAAGAAAATATGAGGCGTGAATTTTTCCCAAGGTGTAGCAAGCGGTTTTTGTTTGGCAAAGCGAGCAGATGCTCCCAAAACTAAACCACCCACCAAAGCCATACAAGTAGAAACGCCTGCGGTTAATCCCACCAAAAATACCACTGGCAGACTTGAGTAATTGCTTGAGGCAAATCCTCCAATATTAAAGATTCCCAACCAACGACCAATAAAGTATAAGCCAATCACAACCATTGCAACCATTGATAACTGGTTCCAATCTTCTTTGCGAGTAGAGATGAGTGGTGCATTTTTGCTTTCTCCACATGAATAACCCGACTCTTCTACTACTGCTTGAACTTTATTAATGTCCAGGTGTCCCTTATAACTAATTTCGGCTGCCCCTTTGGTATGGCTAACGCTGACCGCTCTGACTCCTGGAATGTCTTTAATGCCATCTTCCAACAATATTTCGCAGGATCGACAATGCATGCCTTGTATGAAGATTGTTTGTTTTTTCATTGCTCGATAGTAATCCACGAAGCATTAAGCGAAGATGAAGTATTTATTTATGATGATCAATCTTCCGATACGCCTTTTCCTCCTTACTGTGCAAACTATTGGCCGGCTGATACGCTTGATTGTGTGCCTAATGACTAACAAAAGGAAAAGCACTCCTAGCATACCAAACTCTTGACCTTTGAAAGGTAGCGGTCTTAGTTACTGCAGCAGTGATTCAATGACCGCCTCGAAGGCACCATATGGTTGCGCTCCTACTACCAGGCTACCATTAATATTGCCGTCTGCTGTCGTTTTTCCAATAATAAATGATGGGGTTCCGGTTGCCCCAGCCTTACCAGCATCGGCTACATCTTTTTTAACCTCATCCTCCATCGCTTTGTCTTGTAGGCAAGACTCAAATTGAGCAAGGTTTAAACCGATATCAGTAGCAATAGTTTTTATTTTCTCGTCATTTAAGCCATTTCCGTTTGAAGTGGTTTGCTTGAAAATCTCATCATGATACTTGAAGTATGTAGTGTCTCCACCTTGCTTACGAGCACAGTTAGCAGCGACTGCTTCCTTAGTAGCCATGGGATCGTGGAAAGATAGAGGCAAGTCGCGAAATACAAGTTTCACTTTTCCGGTATCAATATACTTGGCTTTAATTTGTGAAAAAGTGTCATCAAAATATCTCTTACAAAATGGACACTCATAGTCAGAAAACTCAATCATGGTAATTGGCGCGTTTTTATCTCCTAAGATTGGATCATCATCGATAGAAGCAGTTCCAGTCGTTGGTTGTTGCGGTGGCTGAGGTTGCGCTGCTGTATTTGTTCCTAAAATATTTGGAGTACCACCTGATCGCAGCTGCTGATTTTCTGTCCAGAGTGAACCAGCAAAAAAACCTCCTCCTGCAATAAATACACCTAGAACTAAAAGAGCGAAGTTTTTATTCACAAACTCCGCCAATGCTCTTGCAGAATATCGCCCATCTGAATTTGACATGTCAAGACCTCCATATACTTTATCTTTTACAAAGTGTAGAAGATAAAAGAGAGTTGGTCAATGGCTATATGATGGGGGGAAAGAAGCTGCTGAGCACGTTTCTGCACAGACTATGCTGCTTGCACACTGCTGTCCCAGTTGAGGATTGAGAGCAGTAGCAGCCGTAACTGGCATTTGCATAACAACAAAACTGGCTAACATTACTAATGCTGAGACAGTAATCCTACGAATAGAAAATGGGCGAGACTGTGGAGGGCGGTGTGCAAGCAGTCCTACTCGATCCTCTAAACGGTACGCAGCAAATCCTGGGTAGTATCTCGCTACAGGCAATGAGGTAATTGCTTGCAAAGAGGTAAGCAAATGTTGGGTTGTTTTTTGATAAGCAATCACCGTTTTATCTGCTTCTACTTCAAGTTTCAACTTCATAGAAGTGAAAACATCTTCGAAAATAGGAAGTAAAAATAAGCTTGAGTTGACAATTTCTCCAATAAAAAATAATAAAGCATGCGAGTGTCGTTGGTGATGCCTTTCATGAAGGATAACGGCCTCAAGTTCTGGTATAGAGAGCTTACTGATGAGTGCAGAACTCAACACAATTTTAGATAACCAGATACCGATGGTATAAGCAAATGGTTGGTTAAAGCTCACAACCATGATTTCTTGCTGCCGAATGCCGTGCTTTGCAAGCAGTGTTCGTATTTTTATGGGCACCTGCCACACTTGTTTGGCGGTAAGTTGGTTTATCTTGGTTCTGGTTTTGATGTACGAGAAGAAAACTTTCACGATAATTGCCAGCACGCCTAACCCAGCTAGAGGAACAATCACGAATGGAAACATATCAGCACTAAGGTGAATTATTGATGTCATGCCTGTGATGCAGATACTAACAAGATGTTGCATTGAAACGCGAGAGAACTTCATCAATAGCAAAAGGAAGTAAAAACTGCTGAGGGAAAGCAGTGATAACCAAAATAACAAATATTTTTGTTCAGTTTTCATACGTTATTTTTTTGAGGTTTTTTGATTGTTTTCTGAGTATGTAGATGAGCCTCATCAACAAAAGCTGCGACCGCCTCTTCGCCGAATTGTTTTACTAAAGCGTGAAATGCTCGCTTCATTATTTTTCTCACGGCTGTTTCCTGATTACTGGTAGTCTGAAAGACAATTGCTTTACCTCGCTTTTCAACCTCTGTCAGATAGCCTTTTTCGACTAGCCTGGTCATGATTGTGATGACCGTTGAATAAGCAATGGCTCTGTTTTGTTTAATCTCTTCAAGTACTTCCCGAGCTGTAATTTGTTTGCTGGACCAAGCGAATTTCATGATTACTTGCTCTAGTGGACCAAGCGATGGATACTGTGTCATAATCTTCTACAGATTGTAGTTAGTATGCCAAAAAAGTACAAGCAACACCTTAGTATTCAAAACATGGATGGTATTCCCAGTATGATCCAAAAACCAATTTAGCCTGGAGAAACATTCTGCTACACTTTCACCGAACCAGGTACCTATGAATATAGCTGCACGATTCGTCCTAATATGAAGGGGCAGATCGTTGTGGCATAAGATTCATCTTCTCTTCATCACTCCAGCTGTAGAGTTAATGCATAAGGAGGGCTTATGAATCATTCTCAGCACACTAAATCACAGGAGTCTTTTCTTGGGAATAAAATGTTATTTATTTGTTTTGGTTTACTTGCTCTCGCCGTGGTAGCAGTCGTCTTTTTTAATGTCAGCGTTTCAACGATCTTTTTCTTAGGCTTCGTTCTGGCTTGTCCACTTATGCACATTTGGATGATGAAAGGTGGTGGGCATAAACATTAAGTTCAATTTCAGCACCTGTTATCAACTCATTTAGCTCGATATACTGGAAGTAGCGAGAATAATTAGTTAAAGGAGGAATCAATGTCCAAACCTGCCATTCTAGCCAATGCTGTCACCAGCGTCTGGGGGACAGTCTACGCATTGTGCGGTATCACCGCCATGATTTTCCCCGATCTTTACTTTGGCGTGCTCAACAATTGGTTCCACAGTATTAACTTGGAACGTATCAAAAGCACTACACCTTTAGCATTGACCTCATTCTTAATGGGGCTGGCGACATTTTCAATCTATATCTGGGTTATAACTTTTGCCACTGCATCTATCTATAACGCTTGGTCCAAAAAAAGGTAAAGGCATCACAGTATGCAGTCAGAGAGCCACGGTGACCATGATACAGCCATGACTGATCCGAAAATGGCTGCTTTTATGGAAAAGGATATGAGGAACCGTTTTCTGCGGTCACTGCTATTAACATTTCCCATCATTGCATATTCTGCCATTTTTACTGATTTTCTAGGAGTTAAATTACCTGCTCCTATTTCTCATAACTGGTTGCTATTTTTACTCACAACTCCTGTGGTTTTTAAGTTTGGCTCAATTTTCATCACTGGTGCTTATCAGGCACTCAAGAATAAAACGCTCAACATGATGGTGTTGATTGCTACGGGTGTGTTAGCTGCGTATATCTTTAGTGTCATAATCACTCTTTTCGTGGGCGGGGAAACGTTTTTCGATGCTGCGGCAATGCTCGTCACCTTTGTCTTGTTTGGTCACTGGATGGAGATGAAATCACGCCGAGGTACTTCTGATGCTCTGAGAGCTCTATTTGACTTGGTCCCACCTCAGGCTCGCGTCTTACGGGATGGTAAAGAGGTTCTAGTACCTACTGCCGAGGTTCAGATTGGTGACTTAATCATTCTGAAACCTGGTGACCAAGTACCCGTTGATGGCGAAATAACTG
>Ga0155843_115_pt2 | contig 7534 bp, 6 predicted proteins | sample RifCSPlowO2_01_FD_107497 | JGI IMG/M metagenome (GOLD analysis project Ga0155843, IMG submission 107497) | Candidatus Pacebacteria bacterium RIFCSPLOWO2_01_FULL_47_12
GCGCGCGCAGACAGCAACACTTTGCCGATAATAGTGCGAACCGCTTGCGGATTTTCCTCGAAGTACTCGGTTAGTTTATCGCGCAAGATTTGATAGACGGCTGACTGCGCCTCAGAATTATTGAGTTTTGACTTGGTTTGTGACTCAAACTGTAGATCATTGGACGGCATTTTGACAAACACCACGGCAGTCAAGCCCTCGCGCAGATCATCGGCGCTAAATGAGTCTTTTTCTTTGATGAGTTTGTTTTTCTCGGCGTAATCGCGCACGACTTTGCCCAAAGCCATGCGGAAGCCGTTGACGTGTGCGCCGCCATCGGCGGTGCGGATAACGTTGACGTATGACTCGAGGCGTTCGTTATACGTGTCGTTGTATTGCAAGGCAATCTCGGCAGCGATTTGGTGTTTGCCGCTCTCATCGGTCCAGGCACCTTGGCAGTACATAACCGGATGCAAGGTCTTTTTATTCATGTTGATGTGCTCAACCAGCGATTTGATGCCATTTTCAAAGTAGTAATCGTGTTCTTGGTGGGCGACAAAGTCACGAAATTGAAAGTACAGCCCAGCCATGAGATACGCCCGATCTTTGATGACTTCAATTAAAGTCTTGTAAGAAAATTGGGTGGTGGAAAAAATTTCTGGGTCGGGGACAAAGCGCACAAGAGTGCCGGTTTCATATCCGATAAAAGCGGCAGTTTCGTTGGGAAATAGGGCTTTGACCGCTGATTCTGCAATGACGGCAACCGGTTTGTGTGGCGTACCGCGGTTGTATGACTGGTAGTGATACTTGCCGTCGCGCTTGACAACAACTTGCAGGACCGAACTCAAGGCATTGACTGCCGAAGATCCAACGCCATGGAGCCCGCCAGAAGCCTTGTAGGCAGTCTCTTCAAATTTGCCACCAGCATGCAGTTTAGTGAGCACCACCTCGAGGGCTGACACACCAGAGCTATGCAGATCAACGGGGATACCTCGACCATTGTCAACCACGGTAATTGACTCGGTGCCTATGGCTCGTTTGCCAGTCAATTGCTGCTCAGTTTCACTCGTCCCGTCACGAAACAACTGAATAACTTTGCCATACCCGACTAATGCTTCGTCAACCGCGTTGTCAAGAATTTCCTTTGCCAGGTGGTGCAAGCCCTTGCTATCAGTCGACCCGATATACATACCCGGGCGTTTACGGACCGGCTCGAGACCTTCAAGCACCTTGATCGACGCCGCTTTGTATGTTTGTGTTGCCTGGTCAGCCATAGAATCTATCCCCGATAACGGCCTATTGTATATCACACCAGCCTGCGAGAGTCCAGTTACTGGGAAGCGTGTCGACTGAGTCGAAACAGCAATGCTTCTATCACTAGTTGGCAGTGCACATTTTGCTCCAATTGCTCGAGAGCGACCAAGCAGTGATCGATATCTCTGAGCAATGTTTGGAGCTGCTCACGGTTAGTGACGTGCCTCAGTTCATTTCTCAGGCAGGTGATGAGTGTTTCCACTGTGGGTAAGGCAACTTCCTTCTTTTTATACGCTTCTGCCACACCAATTGCTTCGCTAATTGTCAGCTTTTTCCAGCGAACATACTGGTCTACTGTATCTGGTTGAGCCAATTTTTTGCCGGTGAACTGTAGCAACTGCTCACTACAGCGGGAGCGGATGGTCGCTAGCAGCAGGTGCGGCTTACTCGAAACGAGCACGAGCTGTGTTTGCGCTGGTGGTTCCTCAAGCAATTTGAGGAGAGCGTGCTGGGCTTGCTGGGTGAGGTGATCGGCGAACAAAATACATACAAAGCGTCTGCTGCCGGAGCTGTAGCTCAGGCGGGTTTGCAGCTCTCGCACTTGATCAATGCCAATCGTACTTGCTTCCAGATTGTACCAAGTCACTGCTAAGTCATGTGGCGTCAGTGTTTGACCGAGCAGTTTGGCAGAATTGTCACAGACTAGGGTTTGCTGTTGATCTGTCGGCGCCACACTCCAGAGTTGCGCCGGGTAATATTGGCTGGTAATTGCTTGTCGCGTTGTGATCATTTATAGTTATCTGTAATACCTCTGGTTCCATTTGTATGCCACAGTCTGCCCCGACGCCAGTATCTAGCCAAAATTATACCAACATTCTTGATGTGCTGGTGAGCAAGGGGCAGTTGACCGCCGAGCTGGCCAATGTCCTGCAGGTTGAAAACATTAGTACCGGAAAATCATTAGAGCAACTGATTGCAGAAAAAAATTTGGTCAATGAGCAATCGTTCGCTCAGGCAAAAGCAATCTATCACAACATACCGTACATTAATTTGAACGAAATAGGTATTTCCCCCGAAGCAATTAGCTTGCTCCCCGAGGGTTCTGCGCGTCACTATAAAATGTTGCCTTTTGTCTACGAAAAGACCACTGGCTTGCTCAAAGTTGCCATGCTCGACCCGCTCGACTTGACAGCGATTGATTTTGCGCAACAAAAAACCAGTTTGCGGGTCGAATCATACTACGCCACGCCCGCGGTTTTGGAGCAAAAACTGGCCGAGTACTACTCACAAACCTTGACCGGAGAAGTTTCAGCCGCGCTTGAGCAAACGACCCAGGTCGAAGAAGATCGGGAGCAACGACAAAATTTTGCAGAACTATCGGGCAAAACTATCAAGCAGGCACCCATCAGTAAGATTGTCGAGACGACCCTGGCGTTTGCGATGAAAGCCCGTGCTTCTGATGTGCACATCGAGCCGCAAGAAGATCGCACGCGGATTCGTTACCGCATCGACGGTATTTTGAGCGAAAAGTTGATTTTGCCCGCCAGTGTGCATGAGGCGGTTGTTTCTCGTATCAAGATATTAAGTAAGCTCAAGATTGACGAAAAGCGCATTCCCCAAGATGGTCGCTTTAATTTTTCGCACCAAGGCCAGCAGATTGACCTGCGGGTGTCTACCCTTCCGACTATTCACGGAGAGAAAATTGTCATGCGTCTGCTCAAGAAAGATCAATCAGTCCCGCCGCTCCAGGAGCTTGGGCTGACTGGTTTGGCCCTGCGCAATATGCAGGATGCGATTAAAGTACCGCACGGCATTGTGCTCATCACGGGACCTACCGGATCGGGTAAAACCACCACCCTCTACTCTGTTCTGCACACTATCAACACGCCCAAGGTCAATATCATGACGCTCGAGGATCCGGTCGAGTACCAGATGATGGGTGTCAACCAAGTGCAGATCAACCCCCAGGCAGGTTTGACTTTTGCTTCGGGCTTGCGTTCGTTTTTGCGACAAGATCCCAATATCATTATGGTGGGAGAAATCCGCGATAGTGAGACAGCCGAACTAGCCATCCAGGCTGCATTAACCGGTCATCTCGTGTTTTCAACCTTGCATACATCCTCGGCAGCCGGTGCTCTGCCTCGTCTGCTTGATATGGGTGCCGAACCATTTTTATTGGCTTCGTCCATGACGCTGGTCGCCGGACAACGGGTGGCGCGGTTGCTCAACCCAGATTTTCGAGAAAGCTACACGCCAGAGCCAGAAGTCGTAGCCGACATCAAGCAAGTGCTTGGTCCGCAATATGAACGTTTTTGCAAAGAAAAACATCTCGACCCAGATCAGCTGAAGCTCTATCGTTCCAAAGCTGACCGACCAGAAGATCAGTTGGAGTACAAGGGTCGCATTGCTGTATTTGAAGTGGTGCGCGTGACCGAAGAAATCTCTAAATTGATTTTGCAGCGCGCCCCTGCCAGTGAGCTAGAGAAAGTTGCGATCACACAAGGTACACTAGTCATGAAGCAAGATGGGTACCTCAAAGCACTTGAGGGACTCACGACACTAGAAGAGGTTTTGCGGGTAGCAGAGATATAAAGGAGGCTATGAACATTCACGACATCATGCAGCTGGTAGTGGACAGACAAGGATCGGACATTCACCTGAACGTCGAAACTCCGCCCATGTTGCGGGTCGATGGGATCTTGATCGCGGTTGAGGGTGCGCCGGTCTTGACCCAAGAACTGTCCGAGAAGTTGATCATGCCACTTCTGACGCAAGAGCAAAAAGACTACGTGCGGGTCAATAAAGAGCTCGATTTTGGCTACCAGTTTCAGGATAAGGGTCGGTTTCGTATCAATGTGTTCCATGCGATGGGGACGCTTGGTGCAGCCATGCGGCTGATTCCAGATAGGGTGAAGAGTTTAGACGAACTCAACCTACCACCAATCATGTCCGAATTTATCAATTTTAACCAAGGTTTGATTTTGTTAACAGGTCCTACTGGTGAAGGTAAATCGACCACGCTTGCGGCACTGATTGATATGATCAATAAAACCCGCTCAGAACACATCGTGACGATCGAAGACCCGATCGAGTTTCGCTATCGACCAAACAAAAGTATTATTACCCAGCGCGAGATTCGACACGACACCAATAGCTGGCAAGTGGCACTCCGCTCTGTGTTACGCGAAGATCCAGATGTGGTACTGATCGGAGAAATGCGTGATTTCGAAACGATTGCTTCAGCAATCACCATAGCCGAAACAGGCAACTTGGTGTTTGCCACACTCCACACCGCGACTGCCGCCGAGACGATGAGCCGGATTATCGACGTGTTTCCGGCTGGTCAACAAGGCCAGATCCGCCAGCAGCTGGCTGCTACTGTCAAAGCCGTGGCATCTCAACGCTTACTACCTGCCATTGGTGGTGGCAGACGAGCAGCCATGGAGATCATGCTGGCCAACTCGGCCATCCGCAACCTTATTCGTGAGGAAAAGGAATTTCAAATCGATACAGTGATGCAAACGTCGGCCGAGAGCGGCATGATGCTGTTTGAAACCCATCTGATGCAGCTGATTCAGCAAGGTATTATTAGTCAAGAAACGGCACTTGAACGGGCATTTCGTCCCATCGAGATGGCGCGTTTACTCGAGAAATAAGGCATGCCATTTTTTACCTACACTGCCAAAAATGAATTTGGGGAAAACCTACGCGGTAAGGTCGAAGCACGGAATATCCATCAGGCTTCCAGCGTACTCAAGGAGCGAAATCTACTGGTTATTCAGCTCAAGCCGCTGACGGATGATGCCTTTGCTCCGCTCAAGGCATTGTTTGGTGGGGTCAGAACGGATGATGTTGTCAATTTCACCCGCCAGCTCTCGACCATGATCTCGGCTGGTTTGCCACTCGCCTCTTCCCTCTCCATCCTGGTCCAACAAAGTAAGCCAGAGATGTCCAGGCTGACGGCCGCCATACTCGAAGACGTTGAGGGTGGTATTTCCTTTGCCGATGCCTTGGCAAAGCATCCCACCGTGTTTGACAATCTTTATACCCAGCTAGTGCGGGCTGGCGAGGTGGGTGGTGTGCTCGATGAAATCCTCGCCCGTTTAGCCGACAATATGGAAAAATCACAATCTTTTCGCAACAAAACAAAGGGCGCCATGATCTATCCGGTGATTGTCTTGCTAGCGATGGTGGCAGTCGGGTTTATTATGATGATCTTCGTCATCCCCAAACTCACCGCCATGTACACCGACTTTGGGGCAGAGTTGCCTCTGGCCACCCGCGCCTTGATCGGACTCTCGAGCTTCATGAAAAATTTCTGGTGGCTCATGATCGGTGGGGGGGTTGGTGGGTGGTTGTTTTGGAAGCGCTGGATTAAGACAGAAAAGGGTAAACTGGCTTGGCACCGGTTACTTTTGCGCATCCCAATCATCGGGGTACTGATTACCAAAATCGTTTTAACCGAGTTTGCCAGAACGACCTCGCTCCTGATTGGGGCGGGCATTTCCTTGCTCAACGCGCTAGAAATTGTCAGCAAGGGTGTGACCAACCAGGTGTACCAGAACGCGCTTGATCTGGCTACCAAAGAAGTCGAGAAAGGTGTACCGCTCTCCGAAGCTCTCGAGCGTAGCGAGACATTTCCACCCATCCTGTTTCAGATGACGGCTGTCGGCGAAGAAACCGGCAAGCTCGATGAAATTCTCAAAAAGTTATCCGATTACTTTGAGCAAGAAAGCGAGCAGGCAGTCAAGAACTTGACCACAGCCATGGAGCCAATGATTATGATCATTCTAGGTATTGGTGTCGGGGCGATGGTGATTGCGATTATCATGCCGATCTACAACTTGACGAGTCAGTTTTAGATGTGCACGGGGATGATAACTCCCCCTTGCATCGAGTTTGCGATTTGGTATAGAGTAATAGCACATGGGATTAAGCCCAAGGCAAAAGGAAATACTATGAAACTGCTCCGCTCAATTTTACGCCCGATAACCAGTGTTGCTGGGTTTACCATGATTGAGTTGCTGATTGTGATCTCGATCCTCGGCATTTTGGCCGTGGCTGTGTTGTCTGCCATTAATCCAGTTGAGCAGATTAATAGAGGACGAGATACGGGTAGTCAGTCAGATTCAGAGCAGCTCATCAGTGCCATTGATAGATATAATGCTTTCCAAGGCTATTTTCCTTGGCAAAATGATCCAACTGAGGATACTACTCTTGCTTGGTTGCAGCTTGAGGCAGATGTATGGATAGTGACGGGTAGCGATCCTGATTGTGATGTTTTTACTCGTCTTGGCAGTGAAGCGTCGGCAGTTGCTGGTTGTACCAACTCAAATGAAGTTAAAACATCATTTATTTCTAGAATTACTTCTGGCGGGTCTAACCCTCTTTTCGTTTACAATGCAGGAGCTACTGGTGATTCAACTTATGTTTGTTTTACGCCAAAATCTGACGCGTTTAAGTCGAAGGCTGCAAATAGATGTCAGGAGACCACAGAATATGGGTCTTTACCCGGAGACTTTCCTGAAGCAGCTGCCTGCGTTGCAGATGCTGAATTCTTCTGTCTGCCATAAGAGTAGATATGGGTTTCCCCCCGCCCTTTGGCGGGGGGTTTTGTATCTACCCCCTGCGTACTGTATGCTTGACAGCGTATGTCAGAGCTGAACCTCATCATTGGATTTTTTCTCTTCTTTTTTGGTGCCTGTGTCGGCAGCTTCCTCAACCTGGTTATTTACCGCAGCAAAACCGGTCAGCCGTGGATGACCGGACGCTCCCAGTGTGAAAGTTGTAAGCAGCACATCGCCTGGTACGACAACATCCCCCTCCTCTCTTTTGTTTTTCTGCGCGGCAAGTGTCGGCGGTGTAGAGCGGCTCTCTCTGTTTCACACCCGATTGTCGAGGGACTGACCGGTGTTTTGTTTCTCTGGTGGTACTTGGTGGGTTTTTTCTTTTTTCAGTTGACCCAGCAGCCATTTACCATGCTGCAGCCGCTGTTTTGGCTTTTGGTTGGTGTGGTGCTGTTATTTATTTTCATGTATGACTACCGTTATCTGATTATTCCTGACTGGACGGTGCTAACGTTGACCGCGCTGGCACTGCTCTACCGCATGGCGTTGGTGCTCGCGGGTATTATGCGCCACGAGGATTTTTTCTGGACGGTCTGTGGGGCTGTGGCGGCGAGCGGGTTTTTTTACCTTATTTGGCTCGTGACCAAGCAAAAAGGAATCGGCTTAGGCGATGTCAAGCTGGCTGCTCCGTTGGGTTTATTGCTGGGTTGGCCGGTTGTTTGGGTGGGGCTGTG
>Ga0155843_103_pt2 | contig 7188 bp, 10 predicted proteins | sample RifCSPlowO2_01_FD_107497 | JGI IMG/M metagenome (GOLD analysis project Ga0155843, IMG submission 107497) | Candidatus Pacebacteria bacterium RIFCSPLOWO2_01_FULL_47_12
GAATAAATCAGTTAATCCAAAGCGTAAAACAACAAACTAAATCGCTCAACGCCCTGGTTAATATCGCTGGCATTTGGCACGATGCCAACGCAGTTTTTGCCGGTACAGACTTTGCCGAGTTTTCCTAAGCAACAATTCTCGATACCTACACGGTTGGTTTTACTGCGCCGACACTCTTGGTTCATGGGCTACTCCCGCTCATGTCACAGGGCGCACAGATCGTGAATTTGTCTGGCACGTTTGAGAATGGGGTCAAAGGTTGGCTGCCGTATTTTGCCTCCAAGCGAGCACTCGAAGATTTTACGGTGGGTCTGTCGCAAGAATTGGCTGAGGCAGGAATTTATGTCAACGCCGTGTCACCTTCTGACACCGCGACCGAAAGTTATGCCAAGTTTTTCCCCCAATACATGGCCGAGGCGGTTGCTCCAGAGGTGGTGGCGCAGGAAATTGTACAGCTTTGCCAGGCAGGGAATAAGACTACGGGGCAGGTGTTGGTGGTGCAAAGAAATAGAGGAGTTTCAGTCGGATTTCACCTGTAAGAGCACCGTCTCCTCAAACCGCACCCCAAACTTCCCCCGCAGATAAATCCCCGGCTCAATGGTAATCACCATGCCAGGCTCGATCACTTGTTCGCTTCTAGCGTTCAAAGATGGTGGCTCATGAATTGATAAGCCTAACCCGTGACCAGTGGTATGGATAAACTGCTCACCATAGCCTGCTTGGCTAATAACTTGCCGTGCTGCAGCGTCAACCATTTGGGCCGTTGGCTTGTTCTGTTGCAGAGCCGTCTGCGCGGCAGTAAACGCTTGGTGTGCCAGTGCGTCAATTTTGCTGAACTCTGGATCGGGATGTGTGCCAAACCAGACTGTGCGCGTCATGTCACTACAGTAGCCAGCGATTTGGACCCCACAGTCAATGAGAACCGCCATCTCTGGCTCTAGTTCTTTTTCGGTTGGCTGGTGGTGAGGTAATGCAGCGTGTTCGCCAAATGCAACGATGGTGGGGAACGCGGCACCGTCGGCGCCAGCGAGTAAAAAATTGGCGTCGATAGCTCTGCGGACAGTTTGCTCGCTCACGCCTGGACTCAGAGTAGCCAGTGTTTGCTCCAGAACTTTTTTGGTTATTGTCACTGCGCGCGCGATGAACTCGAGTTCTTGAGTATCTTTATGCATGCGCTGCTGCCAGAGTGTGTCTGCCTGCCAGGTGGTGAGAGTGAGTGACAAGCGTTGCAGCTCTTGGTACTCTGCTGCGGTGATGGCTTGCATATCGATAGCAAGGATAGTGGTTGGCAGCAGTTTTTCTCCGACTGCGCTGATCGTGCACTTCGCTACATACTCAAGAAAGGAGTGCTGTGCAACAGGAGAAAAGCTGGTATAGAAAAGTGTTGCTTGTTCATTCGCAACGAGCAAAAATGCCTCACGCTCACCCGGCGCGAGACTCTCAAAGCCAGTAAGATAGCGGATATGTTGTGGATCGGCGACAAGAACGGCAGCTTGTGGCGGAAGCGTTGCTCGCAGCTTGGTTACTCGATTTTGGTACGGAACGGGCGTCATGGCTACTCGGCTACATCCAAGGGGGCAAGGGAGCGGATAGTGCTGGCGGTGAGACCAGTTTCACTTTCACTGGCCACAACCAAGACGGTGATATCTTCTTCCAAAAGTTTGAGAGCGATGGTGCTGCCATCCGCGTTTTGGTACTTGGTTGTTTTGCCGAGCGTAATCACTTTGATTTCGTTGCTCCCGCGTGTTTGCAGTGTCAACTTGGTTTTTTCAAGCAATGTGACAGAACCGAGTAACACGATCCGTTTTTTCGGTTGCTCGGAGTTGCCTGTGGTAAGAATAAACTTTGGCTCAAACATCCCGTCAGTTTCTATGCCGAGTGCGACAACCCGGTTGCCAACTGCCAGGTCAGTGACCGCGATTTTTTCGGATTTTTTCAGTACTTTGACCGTTGGACTCAGGGGGAGCACCAGCGCACCCTTGTGTGTGGCAATCGTCAAAGAGCTTTCGGAAACCCGCTCAATGGGACCGACAAAAGCACGTTTTTTGCTGCTGATTTCTGCCAGAGCCCCAGCCACTTCTTGTTTTTTTTCTTCGATCACCCGATCGATCCGCTTCTTGATTTCTCGTGTCGTGCGCCCGCTATCACTGGCGTCTTGGGCAAAGACGGACTGAGTTACGGTGGTAAAAAGACCGGTAACAAGACAAAGTGTGATGATACTCGCGTTTCGGGTCATAGATTATTTATCTTTGGCAGCAGGTGAGGCGGTCTCAGACAGAAGCGAACTGACGACAATGGAACGTTCAGCGGTAAACGTCTCGCCATTCTCATTGATGGCGCGTACCGACAGTATAGTACTCCCTATAGCCAGGTCAACGGTGAAACTAAAATTGCCGCTGGCATCAGCCGTACTGATATATTCTTGTTCGTTGACAAACAGGATAATGATTGCGTTGGGTTGGGCAGTCCCGGTGACAGTGGTAACCGCTTCTTCCTGCACGGTATTGTCTTCTGGGTGGAGAATCGTGAGGAGGGCAGAATCAACAGTATTGTTGGGTGAGGTAGTCACCGGTGCTGTGGTGCTGATTGGTTGGTTTTTGGTCGCGAGTGTGGCTTTGCGCACCCGATAGAGACCGTAGGTGATAACCAGCCCAAACGCCAGCCCGATAATAATTGCCAATACAATTTCTTTTTTCATCTTCTGCAGCCTGCATTATAAACCACCGCCCATGCTATAGTACAAACGAACAATTCGTGTTACAAAGGAAAGCTATGCTCGTAACGTACCATGGTCACTCAACGTTCAAACTCAAAGGAAAACTTGGCTCGGTCGTGACCGATCCATACCACGCAGAGATTGGGCTGCAGTTGCCCACGCTGAGTGCCGATATTGTCACCGTTTCTCACGATCACGAGGACCATAATGCAGTAGAGCAGGTGGGTACAACGAGTAGACGTACGCGCCCGTTTCTCATCAAAAAACCCGGCGAGTATGAAATAGGGGGTATTTCTGTATTTGGCGTACCGACATTTCATGACGACAGCAACGGCAGTGAGCGTGGGTCGAATACTGTTTTTACAATTTTGCTCGATGAGTTGCGGATTTGTCACTTGGGTGACTTGGGGCATGAGTTAACCGCTACTCAGCTTGAAGCGATCGGCAGCGTTGACGTGCTATTGTGTCCGGTGGGTGGGGTATTCACGCTCGATCCCAAGCAGGCAATCAAGGTTATTCGTTCTTTGGAACCAAGCATTGTGATTCCGATGCACTTTCGCACACCAGCGCACGATCCGACGGTGTTTGCCGAGCTCGCCACCCGCGAGGAGTTCGCGACGGAGTACGGTTCGGAAGTAACGCCGGTCGATAAACTTGATCTTTCTCGAGTTTCACTGCCAGAAGAAACAGAGCTTGCTCTGCTAATACAAACTTGATTATGGCAACCCAATCTGTTCGTATACCGCCGCACAATCTAGATGCCGAGCGATCGCTACTAGGGTCAATTTTGATTGATCCAGAAGCGATTATCAAAGTCGCAGATCGACTCGTACCAGAGAATTTTTATTCCCCGGCGCACCAGGCACTGTTTAGTGCCATGCAGACACTCTATGAATTGCGCCAGCCGATTGATGCGGTGACATTGACCTCCCAGCTTAAGAAAATGAAGCAATTGACTGAGGTGGGTGGGACAGCTGCCGTGGCCGAGCTCTCGACTACCGTGGCGAGTGCCGCCAATGTCGAGCATTACTCCAAGTTGGTATCTGAGGCGGCAATGAAGCGACGGCTGATTTCTGTCGCCAGCGAGATTACGACTCTGGCGTTCGACGAGGGCAAAGACATTCAAGACATCATGGACACGACAGAACAAGAAGTGTTTGCCGTCTCCCAGAAGCAAGCCCAAAAGTCATTTTTGCCGGTCAAAGATACGTTGGTCGAGAGTTTCGAGCGTCTCGACGAGTTGCAACGTAGTGGTGGAGAGTTGCGTGGGGTGCCGACTGGCTTTGTCGACCTAGACAATACCTTGGCAGGTCTGCAGCGTTCCAACTTGATTATTCTGGCCGCTCGCCCTGGCATGGGCAAAACTGCCTTGGCGCTCAATATCGCCCATCACATTGGGGTAACGACCAAACGACGGGTAGGCTTATTTTCGCTCGAGATGAGTCGAGAAGAGCTAGTTGATCGTTTACTGGTTTCGCAGGCAGATATTGACGCCTGGCGGCTCAAAACGGGGCGACTGAACCAACAGGATTTTTTGAAACTGTCGGATGCGATGGGCGTGTTGGCCGAAGCAGCCCTTTTCATCGACGATACGCCGGGTCTCTCAATTTTTGAGATGCGTACCCGAGCGCGCCGCCTGATGGCCGAACAACAGATTGATTTGCTTGTGGTCGATTATTTGCAACTATCGCATGGTCGCACGAGAGATAATCGGGTGACTGAGGTAGGCGAGATTTCGCAGGGGCTCAAGAACATTGCGCGTGAGTTAAAAATTCCCGTTTTGGCACTGTCGCAGCTTTCGCGCGCGATTGAGAACCGCGGCGAGAAAACTCCCCAGCTATCTGATCTACGTGAATCTGGCTCGATCGAGCAGGACGCCGACGTGGTGCTGTTTTTGTACCGCAAAGATGACGACATCCCCGAGTCGATGTCGATCAAAATTGCCAAACACCGCAACGGCCCGTTGGGCGAAGTAGATTTGTTTTTCCGCGGCGACCGCATCAAGTTCTACGGCATGGAAACCAAACGCTAAAAATGTACCCAGAGCTAGTTATTGGCTAAAACAGGCGACATGCCAAACAGAAAATAAAATAACCCCCCCGAGAGGACGAGAAACAATAAGAGGGTTCCGACGTTGCGTTTGATCGCAATCGAGGCGTTGTCGGGTTTGGCACTGTCAGTGCTGATGATGATAACGGTGGCGATCACCAGCCAAATACCAGCGCGAACGAGTAAAGACTGCATCGTAGTAATATCAAACAGAGCATGCATAATCTCAGAAAATTGCATAGAAGATTACTATGCAGGAGTGCGAGGAAAATTGCAAGTTCATGCTCGAGGCGGGTGGTATATAATGACAACCCTAGAGCCGAGGTGGCGGAACCGGTAGACGCGTGGGTCTCAAAAACCCATGAGGCTCAAACCTCGTGAGGGTTCGAGTCCCTCTCTCGGCACAAAAATGCTATGCTTTACAAGCGTGGAAATTATACATTCAGGTATCCCAACACTTCAGCTTGAAATTTCTTCCAAGCACGCACTGTTTTCGCGGTTATTACTTTTCGTCCTAATTCTCATTGTTCTTGCGCAAAGTGTGTTTATTTTCTACAGTCGAAATCAAAGTCGGGTACTACCAAAGCCACAGTCTGAAGTTGTAGAGAAAAGTGTACAAATTCCTGATGAAGATGGGTTTATATATACAAGGTGTTATAGTGGTTCGCGACAGCCACACTACTGTAACTTATATATTTCTAGCCTCTTTGAACCTCAGGAACAATTGGTGTACACATTTGACTTTCCAGATGTTGAGCAGACTACGTTTAAAGCTGCTTTCGAGCTATCAATTCTTGGAGTTGCAGACGGAAAGGCTGTATATCTAGTATCTTCAGGATGGGATAAGAGTGATGGCGGTAAGGATAATAAATCTCTTGGCTTTATTGAATTGTCAAAAGGTTCAAATACTGAAATTTATAAGCAGGAACTAAGTGATGCTGAAGCACCAAATAGACTAGTTGATACATACTTAGATTCAATTAATTCAAAACTGTATTTTATGACTAATGCCAGACAATCACTTGATCATGAGTTGATTCAATATGACTTGTCTGAGCAAACCTCCACAGTAATTTTAGATGGTTCAACTCTAGATTTTCCACATGTAGTTTTAGGTGCCTCAAAAGATAGAGTCTACTTATCCCCAATGGAAGAATCTCCTTTTAGTGAGCCTAGTTGGAATAAAACGTTTGATTTAAATACTGGCGTGCTTTCTTCTGTTGATAAGCCAAAAAACAGAGCTGTTTTTGATAGAAGCGGACAAAAGGTGGCATATATTGAGCAAGAACAAACTGGTCAAAATACAAACCTGCTGAAACTGATAGCATCAAATGTTGACGATACTGACAAGAAAATTATTAATTCTATTCAGGAACCAACAGCTGCTGGTGACTATATTGACTTTAAAAATTATTACTTCGATTTGAACGCTGTTTTTCTAAGTTATCAGATTTCTTCTACGAACAATTATAGTTACCATTCAGTCCAATCATATGCCTCATTTTTAACACGGGACAGAGACACGGCAGCACAAAAGGAGATCGTCATACATACACCGAAAAATCCGGATGTTTATAAATGGGGGGAGAACCACGAGGACTTAGATTTTATCTATTATCAATTAGATGGGGGCTGGTATTTATTGAGATTTGGATCCCGATATGGACCTGATTTGGTTGCAAATGGTGTTGGTGATCGACGTATTATTGTTGCCGATGCTCAGAATGTATTTATTCTTCCTTACTGATTGCTTGCCCCCAACACCGCCTTTGCCACGATATCTGCCAATCCCGGATAAAACGGGGTAGGGATGATATTGGTCGCGGTGGGATTTTTTACACAGTTTGCCAGAGCAGCTGCGGCAGCTTGTTTCATCTGTTGGGTAATCCGCGGTAGTTTGCCTTGGATGACCGCGCGGAAAATGCCGGGGAAGGCGAGCACGTTGTTGATTTGATTTGGCATGTTACTTCTGCCGGTCGCTACAACTGCGGCTCCCGCTTGTTTGGCAAGGTAAGGGTCGATCTCTGGCGTGGGGTTAGCTAGGGCAAAAACGATTGGATTCTTTGCCATGTTTTGTATGATTTCTGATGCGATTGCACCTGGTCCCGAGACGCCAATAATGACATCTGCACCGAGCGAAACTGCGATCAGTGAACCGCTGAGCATACGCTTATTTGAACTATCGGCTAAAGATTGCTTGTACATATTTTGTTTGTCTCTGCCAGAGACGAGTGCGCCGATACGATCGACGACGATAACATCATGCACACGTACTACTTTTGGCAGAAGTGTGCAGGTTTTTCCTAGGCACTCAAGTCCGAGGAGCATGCGTGCAACCGAGAGTCCGGCTGCACCTGCACCAACAATTATCACATTAAGTGTGTTAAATGGTTTGCCAACCACTTTGGCAGCATTCAAGAGTG
>Ga0155843_103_pt5 | contig 3054 bp, 3 predicted proteins | sample RifCSPlowO2_01_FD_107497 | JGI IMG/M metagenome (GOLD analysis project Ga0155843, IMG submission 107497) | Candidatus Pacebacteria bacterium RIFCSPLOWO2_01_FULL_47_12
GATGAAAGTAAGGCAATCTCCGTCGGTCAAGTTGCTCAGCCAGCATAAAACGCTACAATAAGCCTCCACCATGAAACAAAAATATCCAGCCGTTTACGCGATTATTATTGGACTTATTGGTACAGTATTCTTTTTTGCCCAATACAGGTGATACGATGCAGTTGCCGTTTTATCGCAATACTTTTTTGTCTGACGTGGGATTTTTTGTGGCGGTAGTGGGCATGCGCTGGCTGATAACTCGAGTGCAAAAGTTTACCACCAAGGAGTTTTTCGCCACATGACAACCATTTTTGATGGATTCAAAACTGCTCGGGTGAGAGAGAACGCATTAGAACAAAAAATCGTCGCTGCTCATTTTGCGCAGCCGATTACTATTCAAGCCATTGTCTTTATCGAAGACGAAGGCAGCATGCTCTATACGCGACTCAAAGCAGAGGCAGCAGAGCGAGTGGGCATTGTCTACTATTCGCAGCAGTTTTCTTTGCAAGATCCGCTTGATTTGGTGTTGGCTGCGGTTGCAGCAGCAAACAAAGACTCGGCAGTCACTGGCGTGATCATCCAAAAACCGAGTCGGCATCTGTACGAGGTTACTGGCACTACTCCCTATCCTCAGTGGTGGCTCGCACTTGTTTCCGCCATTGATCCGCGCAAAGACGTCGACGGCTTGCATCCAGATACCCTCAAGCAAGGCAAAATTTTGCCTGCGACTTGTCGGGCGGTACTGGCAATTTTAGCCGAGGCACTGGGGGGGACACCGCAGCAATTACAGCACCAGGGCAAAAAAATCTGCATCATCGGTCGGTCAGATTTACTGGGAAAGCCGCTCGCGTCCGAGCTACTTCGCCAGGGAGCAGATGTTGAGTTGCTGGGAAAACTTGATGTAGCAGCGCGTCAAGCAACGGGCAAAAAATTGTTCGATGCCGCTGTCGTTATCTCTGCCACTGGTGTGGCGGATTTGATTACCCCAGATTTAGTTCGTCAGGGCGTGATTGCGATTGACGTGGGCGAACCGCAGCCGGATATTGCCCGAGCGGTCGCAGACAAGGCAAGTTTCTTTACACCGGTTCCCGGTGGCGTGGGGCCGCTGACGGTGGTATCATTGCTGGAGAATGGGTTGGAGTTACTAAAGCCATGACTGATGCAATCGCGCTCCAGGCGCTTTCACCACTCGATGGTCGGTATCAGCAACAAACACGGGAACTCACTGGGTACTTTTCGGAGTTCGCCCTCATCCGCTATCGAGTACGATTTGAAGTTGCGTACCTTGTTGCTTTTCTTGAGACTACAAAGATTGTTACAATTTCAGCAAAACAAATTGTGCAGCTCCGCAAAGTCGCGACCTTATTCTCTCTTGCGGATGCCCAAGCAGTCAAAGCCCACGAAATGAAATGCCACCACGACGTCAAGGCGGTGGAGTACTTTCTACAGGACACATTGACTGTACTTGGCTTGACCAATTTGACACCCTACATTCACTTCAGTCTGACGAGTGAAGACTGTAACTCGGTTGCGTATGGCTTAGCGCTCAAAGAGAGTAGGGATGCAGTACTTCTGCCTGCACTGCAACAGCTTATCGCAGCACTCGTGGGAGTGGTGGAAAAATATGCTGATCTACCCATGCTCGCCCGCACCCACGGTCAACCAGCGGTGCCGACGACGCTCGGCAAAGAGTACGCGGTTTTTTTGGCTCGGTTGTTGCCAGAGATTACAGCTATTGCCGCAACTACATTTGTTGCCAAAATATCTGGGGCGGTTGGTACGTATAGTGCACAAAGTCTTGCGTTTCCAGAGGTAGAGTGGCTAGCATTTACCAAAAAATTACTCAACGACCTCGGCTTAGTAGCGGATCCGCTGAGCACGCAGGTTGTTTCCGCTGAGAGCATGGTTCGCTTCTTCCAGACCCTGCAGCGCATCAACAACATTTTACTCGATTGCGCGCGCGACTCTTGGCAGTATATCGCTGATGGCTGGCTGGTCCAAACAACAACGGCAACCGATGTTGGTTCATCGACCATGCCACAAAAGGTTAACCCAATTGATTTTGAAAATGCTGAAGGCAACTTTGGTTTGGCGAATGCACTATTGGCACACCTGAGTGAAAAATTACCCATTTCCCGCCTGCAGCGCGATTTGTCAGACAGCACGGTCAAGCGCTCGATTGGTGTGGCACTGGGTCATTCGTTACTTGGTTATCAGTCACTGGTGCGCGGTTTGGGAAAAGTTTCCGCGCATCCGGCAACTATGGCTCAGGCGTTGTCACACCACCCAGAAATTATTTCCGAAGGCTTGCAGACGTTATTGCGGGCTGATGGGGTATCTGAGGCATACGAAATTTTCAAAGCAGCTACTAGGGGTAAACAACTTGGCTCGCTCGAGGAACTGCGTGGGCTTGCTACCAAGCACGCCCGCACCAAGACCACGAAACAAAAAATTGCCGCTTTGACGCCCAAGTCGTATCTTGGTCTCGCTACACAACTCGCTCGACAAACGCTTAACTCAGTAGCTAAATATCAGAAAGGGCAATATGCCAGTGCGACCAAATAGCTTTGCTTTTTGCGGGGGTGCCTATGGAGACGAAGGGAAAGGACGGATCGTCGACCAGTATGTCAGCGACTACGCCAAGCATGGTCCGGTATTCGTCTACCGGGACAATGGCGGGTCAAATGCTGGTCACACCGTGGCGTTTGGCAATACCAAAGTGGCACTACATCAGCTTCTCTCTGGCACGTTTATCGAGGACGTGATGACCATTCTTGGCAAGGGCATGGTGGTGCATCCAGGCGATTTGTTGGCAGAAATGGCTGCGGTCAAACAGGCAACTGGCGGCAGTATTCCGGCTACCATCCTCATCGATGAAATGGCGGTGGTGCTACTCGACACCCACCGAGCCTACGAGGCGGTGTTGCAAGATTGGCAAACGGGCAATCGTGGTACCACTGGGCGGGGGATTTCGCCGGCGTATGTAGATGTACTCCTACGACACCCCATCCGTATGCGGGATCTCAAGCCGTTCACAAGCGAAAAAATTGTTAAGCACTACAAACTATACCAAGC
>Ga0155843_101_pt3 | contig 2818 bp, 4 predicted proteins | sample RifCSPlowO2_01_FD_107497 | JGI IMG/M metagenome (GOLD analysis project Ga0155843, IMG submission 107497) | Candidatus Pacebacteria bacterium RIFCSPLOWO2_01_FULL_47_12
TCTTGGGAGTGGGGGGAGTTTCGCAAAAAAACTGGCGTCCAGATAGAGCGTGTTGGAGTATTTGAGAATGGCCAATTAGTTCGTGCCTTTCAAGTTACCTTCCACCGCATTCCCATCATCGAACGGACCATGGGCTATTTACCCAAAGGCTATCTGCCAGACGAAGAGCAAATGAGCACGCTCAAACAGCTGGCCAAAGAACACAACGCCGTTGCCATCAAGCTTGAACCAAACATCGCCCAGCCAATTGCAGCAAAAAGTGCCCACAGCACCATCGGCACATTTCTCGAAGACCATGGCGCAGTCCCGGGCAAACCGCTCTTTACCAAGTACACGTTTCACATTGACCTCACTAAAACCGAAGAGGAGCTCTTTGCCAATCTCCAGTCAAAGACTCGCTACAATGTTGCGCTCGCAGCCAAAAAAGGCGTGACAGTTGAGGAAAATACAACCAAAGCAGGTCTCGAAGAACACCTGGCAATCCTCGCCGAAACCACCAAACGGCAGGGTTTTTACGCCCACTCTCCAGAGTACTTTCGCACCATGTGGCAAGAACTACACGCTTCTGGGATGCTGCGCATTTTCGTCGCTCGATACGCAGGCAAAACACTTGCTTCATGGCTGATGTTCGTCTTCAATCATGTTCTGTACTATCCCTATGGCGCCTCGCGCGACCTGCACCGTGAGGTGATGGCCAGCAACCTCATGCTCTGGGAAATGATTCGCTTTGGTAAGCTCGCTGGCTGTACCACTTTTGACCTCTGGGGTTCACTCGGTCCAGATCCTAATCCTAAGCATCCTTGGTTTGGTTTTCATCGATTTAAGAAAGGTTATGGCGGGACACTCATGGAGTTTGTGGGAACCTATGACCTGATTGCCGATTCAATGTGGTATAAAATATATCAGATTGGCGACTCACTCCGCTGGAAGTTGCTTCGTCTGAAAGCCAAAGTAACAAGGTAACATAGTTTAGAGAGGGTTAGTATGTCTGCAACACGTTTTCACCGCATTATGCTCAAAGTGGGGGGAGAATCTCTCATGGGGGAGCGAGAGTATGGGATTGACCCACAAGCAGCAGCATCGGTCGCCGAACAAATTAAGCAAGTCTACATCAAACACGTGCAAGTCGCCTTGGTTATGGGTGGTGGCAATATTTTTCGCGGCATTTCTGGGTCAAAAAATGGTATTGATCGCGCCACAGCTGACTACATGGGCATGCTCGCAACCGTCATGAATGCCTTGGCGCTGCAGGACGCACTCGAGAAAGCCGGTGTTCCCAGTCGTGTGCAGTCAGCGCTGCAAATGCCCGCAGTCGCCGAAAGTTTTATCCGCCGCCGCGCTATTCGCCACATGGAAAAAGGTCGGGTAGTTATTTTGGCGGCTGGCACTGGCGTACCCTATGTCACTACAGACACGGGGGCTTCACTCCATGCGCTTGAGCTCAAGTGTGATGTGCTCATGAAAGCCACCAAAGTTGATGGCATTTATGACCAAGATCCACAAAAATTTCCCCAAGCAAAGCGCTTCAAAACTTTGACCTTTATCGATGCCTTACAACGCGATGGTATTGAGGTAATGGATACGGCAGCCTTGGCCATGGCCAAAGAAAATAATATGCCAATTATGGTATTTGAACTCTTCAAGCAAAATAATCTGCAGAAAGCAGTCGATGGTGAAGATATCGGCACATTTGTAAGTAACGAAGTTGCAACAACATTTGCGGAGTAAAGGAAATTATGACAGCAAAACGACAATTTGGTATTAATGGCTTTGGTCGGATTGGGCGAACGTCATTTCGCGTTTGGTGGCTGTATCACAGAGACACGCTTGATCTGAAAGTTATCAACACTTCTGGCTCGATGGAAATTGCAGACTGGGCTCACTTGCTCAAGTACGATACCAACTATGGTCCATTCGCAGAACCGATAACGGTCAATCGTAGCCAATCAAAGCGCGATGTGAGCGACGAGAACTCGGTATTAGGCACACTGACGATTGGTGATCGTAGTATCACCGTGACTGCGCAACGCGATCCGGCCAAAATTCCTTGGGGTGCACACGGGGTAGCAGTCGTGATTGAGTCGACCGGTATTTTTGTTTCAAAAGAAAAAGCTGCCCTACACTTTCAAGGTGGTGCCAAAGAAGTGCTCATCTCTGCACCTGGCAAAGGTGACGGTGTCGATACCTCAGTCATCGGCGTCAATACCTATGATCCTGCGGCAACCGTCGAATCCAATGCATCGTGCACGACCAACTGCGTCGCCCCAGTCGCCCAAATTATTACCAGCGCCCTCGGAGTAGAGAAAGCTAGTCTGACCACCATTCATGCCTATACCGATGACCAAAACCTGCAAGACAACTCCCATAGCGATCTACGCCGAGCACGGAGTGCCGCCGAAAATATCGTGCCAACATCGACTGGCGCAGCAATTGCCACAACCGAAGTCATCCCAGAACTAAAGGGTTTATTCGACGGCATTGCCATCCGCGTACCCACTGCCACTGGTTCGCTGTCTGATATGGTGTTTATTACCAAACGCGCAACGACAGTTGAAGAAGTAAACACAATTTTAACGGCTGCAGCATCAGAAAATCGCTGGCAGGGTATCTTAGCCGTCACCAATGAACCGCTCGTTTCCTCTGACATCAAGGGACGACGAGAATCGTCAATTGTCGACCTCTCGCTGACCAATGTTATCGGGGGCAACTTGGTTAAGATAATCAGCTGGTACGACAATGAATTTGGCTACTGCAATCGTCTGATCGAGCAAGTAGCTCGCGTCTGATCCTACAACTGGTGTAAGCAAGAACAGGCAGG
>Ga0155843_117_pt1 | contig 2444 bp, 4 predicted proteins | sample RifCSPlowO2_01_FD_107497 | JGI IMG/M metagenome (GOLD analysis project Ga0155843, IMG submission 107497) | Candidatus Pacebacteria bacterium RIFCSPLOWO2_01_FULL_47_12
CGTCTTAGAGCTTGGTCCGGGTGAATTCGGTTACGTCGTGACGGGGTTAAAGGATGTCCGCTCGCGTCTTAGAGCTTGGTCCGGGTGAATTCGGTTACGTCGTGACGGGGTTAAAGGATGTCCGCTCGCTCAAAGTGGGTGATACGCTGACGACAGTCATGGTGCGTTCGCAAGCAGTCGCTCTGCAAGGGTACCGCGAACCCCAGCCGTTGGTCTTTTTTGAATTGTTTCCCACCCAAGCAGAAGACTATAATGCCTTGCTCGATGCGTTGCAAAAATTATCCCTCCATGATGCGGCCATTACCTTTGTCAGCACGCATTCACCAGCTATGGGGAGTGGTTCGAGGATCGGTTGCTTGGGATTACTACACGCGGAAATTGTGGTGGAGCGGCTGCAGCGCGAGTTTGATCTAGAGCTCATTGCTACCCGACCAACGGTGTCGTATACCGCGGTCTTAAAAGACGGCACGTCTCAGGTAATGAGTACCATAACGGATTTTCCCGATCCGACGCAGCTGATTCAAGTGAATGAGCCAATCACCAAGCTGACCCTGATCACCCCAGTTGCCTATATGAGTGGCATTTTAGATTTGGTGCGCGAGCGGCGTGGACAATTTTTGCAAAGTGAGCACTTGATCGACAGAGTCATTTTGACCTGTTCGCTGCCCTTAAGTGAACTCATCACTGATTTTCATGATCTCGTCAAATCGATTAGTTCTGGCTATTGCTCTATTGAGTATGAGGTAGTGGGCGAGGCGGTGGTCGACGCAGTCGTTGTTACGATCATGCTCAATGGCGAAGTGGTCGCTCCTTTGGGATTTATTGCCATCCGCTCACAAGCCGACACCAAGGCTCGTGTGCTGGTAAAGCAGCTCAAAGATATTTTGCCCCGACAATTATTTGCTATTCCTATCCAAGCCGCCATCGGTGGGACAATCATCGCCCGCGAAACCCAATCTGCCCTGCGCAAAGATGTAACGGCCAAGTTGTATGGCGGTGACGTGACGCGTCGCAAGAAACTTTTGTCGAAACAGGCAAAGGGGAAAAAGCGGATGAAGCAGTTTGGTTCGGTTAGTCTTGATCAAGACGTCTTCCTAAAACTAATGCGTCAACCGCTGGTATAATGAGTGCACATATGCCTGAGGTTTTTTCGAGTTCTCAAGCACCACGCAAAACTTCGACGCTTGCTGCGACCAAAGCATTACTGCATGGTCTACAAAAAAAACGACTCCATCGTAAACACGGGCACGTCTCGACAACTACCCCCGATGCAACTACGAAGCCAGCATCACACCACAAACGTTCGGTTGATGAGTACTCAGAGGTGATGTCTCGGGAGAAGTATGCCACCAATCCAGTGACTGCGTTTGTGACTAAGCCACTGCAAACCTTTTTTGCGAGCCAATCTCGAGAGGAAGAAATAATCCTCTTACTGCGCAAACACCCCATTACTCAACTCAAGTGGATACTGTCTGCTATAGTTCTAGCAGTTCTGCCGCTTTTGTTGATGCGGTTTCAGTTATTTGCCTTTTTCCCCCCCAATTACTTGTTTGCCGCTCATGTGGGTTGGTATCTGTTGTTGCTCGGTTTTGTCATCGAGTCATTTCTATCATGGTTTTTTAATGTATATATCATTACGGATGAGCGGGTGGTTGATGTCGACTTTTTATCGCTCATTTACCGCAATATTTCTTCGGCAAAAATTGATAATATCGAAGATGTCTCAGCCGAGACGAGCGGTGCAATCCGAGCAATCTTTAATTTTGGCACAGTAAAAATTCAAACCGCCGCCGAGGTAACCGAGTTTGAGTTTGTGGATGTTCCGCAGCCAAACAAAGTGATCGCGCTACTCAACGATTTGATTCTCGAAGAAGAGCGGGAAAAAGTAGAAGGGAGAGTGCAGTAATGTTCGGTTTTGATATCGCTACTATTTTGCCGCCAGGCTCGATCTTGTTGTTGGTGTTTAAATTTTTCTTTATTGTTTGTGCGGTCTTATATTGCCTGTTTGCCATCGTGGTAATTCGCCAAATAATTGTGATGAAGAATACCTTGTTGACTACGTTCTCACCAATACTGCAGCTTGCTGGCTACGTCCACTTGCTACTAGCCGTACTAGTAGTCCTGCTGTTTTTGGTCATTTTATAACTGTTACCAGCCAAATATTTCCCAAACCTCGCATGTTACAATAACCCTGTATGTGGTCCTTGCGAGTAACGCCTATTGTCGGACTACCGACCTATACCGATTGGTCGCAGGCGGCTACACTTCCTTTGGTTTCTGGAAAATTTGTCATTTTGCTTTCTGTACGGGGACAATCTGCCGCTGTGCTTGGTCAATCTGTGCTGAGCGAAATTTCCGCCACTCCTCCAGACAGCGCGCAAGCAGTCTATACCCTGCTCACCGCGTTACTCAAAAAATACCCAGAAGATAAGCTATCCGTTGCG
>Ga0155843_103_pt1 | contig 1934 bp, 3 predicted proteins | sample RifCSPlowO2_01_FD_107497 | JGI IMG/M metagenome (GOLD analysis project Ga0155843, IMG submission 107497) | Candidatus Pacebacteria bacterium RIFCSPLOWO2_01_FULL_47_12
CAAACCAAGATCCATTCTCTGAGTGCTATAGTACACCTAGCTATGCAAGCACCAACTCCCAGCATCGACTACATCGGCATCACCTTTACCTTTTTTTGTCATGATGGTGCGGGACGCTTTGTGATGGCGTTGCGGGGTAAAAACGCGCGCGACGAGCAGGGGCGCTGGGACTTGGGTGGGGGACAGCTCGAGTTTGGTGAGGATGCGATAACTTCACTCAAGCGCGAGATCAAAGAGGAGTACTGCACCAAGGTACTCGATTACGAATTTTTGGGGTACCGAAGCGTTTTGCGCGAGCAAGAGGGCAGGCAGACTCATTGGCTATCGCTCGACTACCTGGTGCGTATTGATCCGAGCCAAGTGACCAATGGTGAGCCACACAAGCTTGATGCGGTGAGATGGTTTACCTTGGATACGCTGCCGAGCCCAACGCACTCACAGTGTCCGGCGTTTTTGGAAAAGTATCAGGAAAAGTTGGCTGATAAATAACTAAACATTACGGGACTTGACTGTCCAAACTATGGGCTGTATCATTTGCAGATGAACAAAAACATTTTCACTGTATCAGGATTACTTTTGGCAGCAGCTGCATTTGCAATGACGGTTGGTCAGGTCCTTGCAGGAAGCACGACACCCACGGTTTATATGAGTAGTGTTTCGGTTCCTGTTGGTGGGGTAGCTACCGGCTCTGTATACGTTACAGAGAGTTTACCAGGAGTGACTAACTACTATACTGGTACAGTGAGCGTCAACTCAGCGTTTGCGCAAATTGTTGATGTCACGTTTGATCAGTCGTTGATTGCAAATTTAAGTTGCAAGACGTCCGTGATATTTCACAGAAAAAATAAAAGTGAAGTTATCTTTTCTGCCAGTTGCCGACGATCAATTATGGGTTCTGGCGTTCTCGCAAAAATTACCTATAAGGGAGTGAATAATACCGGCAGATCAAGACAATTGATTACGCCGTCGGCATTTGTATTTAACAAAGTATCCGCACCAAGTGTTTCAGGCACCATTCAAGTGACTGGATTTTCACCGTCACCCCCGCCACAACCGAGAAATATGTAGTGTTAAAATGAGCGTATGGAATACGTTCCCGTGAGTAGTCTGATCTCAAGACGTTTGTGTTTTTTCTGTTGCAACTGCCAAAAATACTTGACAAATTGTATATTATGGTAATATACTACAAACAATGAAATTGCCTTCGCCTATTTCGTTTGAATGGGACGAAAATAATCGAGAAAAAAACTGGCATAAGCATGCGGTGCATCACAAGAAGATCGAGGAGGTATTCTTTAATCGACCAATCAAGTTTTTTGCAGATGCAAAACACTCTACTGTTGAAAAAAGATACTTGGCCTTGGGTAAAACGAATGACGATTGTTTGTTGAGCATAGTTTTTACTATTCGAAGTAACAAAATTAGAGTTATTTCTGCACACAAACAAAGTAGAAAGGAAAAGTCCTTATATGAAAAATAAAAATGTAAAGCTGATTCCCAAGTTCAAAACTGAAGACGAAGAGCGAGAGTTCTGGGCTACTGCTGATGCGACTGAGTATTTTGATATAGAACATCCTGTTGCCGTTGACTTGTCTCAGTTAAAGCCATCTACAGAATCAATTTCTCTCAGGCTTCCAAGTTATATGTTGAGCCGCATTAAGGAAATGGCAAATTTCCGAGATGTACCCTACCAGTCACTCATGAAGGTATTTCTCTCAGAGCGAATTGAGCAGGAACTGCATAAAAAGTTACGAGCTCAAATATGAAATACGCCCTCATCACTGGTGCCAGCACCGGCATTGGTCGCGCGACCGCCATTGCATTAGCACAAGACGGTTTTTCACTTTTTCTTACGGCTCGCTCTGCGGCTGGTTTGGCAGAAACAAAAAAACTGATTGAAAAAATCGGTGGCACAGCGCAAATTATCCCAGCCG
>Ga0155843_109_pt4 | contig 1899 bp, 4 predicted proteins | sample RifCSPlowO2_01_FD_107497 | JGI IMG/M metagenome (GOLD analysis project Ga0155843, IMG submission 107497) | Candidatus Pacebacteria bacterium RIFCSPLOWO2_01_FULL_47_12
CGTACCAGGACGAGCTGCCGCAGCTGGAGCATCACTCACTGGTGGAGCGGAGTCGGTTTAATCATCCTAAAAATCTGCTACATTTCTTTGAATAAAAGCTATATCTGCCTCACTCGCACCCGCTAATTGCAACATAGCTGTAAGTACTTGTGCCACTTGCGAAAAGCTTTTCTGGGCATCTCGAACAAGAGATAAAAATATCGCATCATAAAGGGTGATACTTGATGGAGGTAATTGGATTGTTCCCTTATTCAGCCACTTCTGAATTTTGCCTGCCCCAACTATATATCCCTCCCGCTCATCCCAATTAGCAGCAAGCTTGGATCCATTTTCTGCGAGCCATTTCCATGCGGTGCGAAGACTTTGCTCGTTTTTGGGATCAGTACCGCGGACAACAACTAAAAACTCTTGAATTGCAGCAGTTCTCTCAGCTGATGAAGACTGCGGCTCTCGAGTTCTCTTTTCAGTTTCATTCGGCATAGCGATCTCATTTCTAGGCAGGATTAGTCTAATAAACTATCACTTATTGTATCATCACGTTTAACTGCCAAAAAATGCGTACAAAAAGTATAAAAGATACAGTAGGGTTACTGATATTGTGATTTTATTTTTTATGTTCTTTATACAGCAGTAATAGATTCAATATAAATCCCATAGAAACTAGAAAAAGAAATGCTACGAGCAACTAGTAATGGGTTGCATTGACTGTAAAACTACAAAAGTGTAGCGATGACTTTTCGGTCATCTTTGGAAAGTCGAAATGTATCCAATGTTAGTAAACAGCGAGCAACAACCTGACCCAGAATAATTTCCAACTCAGCAAGTGCCTCAAATTTATCTTCGCCATCTTTTTTTGTACTCAGTGATCTTGAGATTCTTCCAAGTCTGCCTAACCGATCTGGTCTGTCAGGCTCTCTGCTTTCACCCTCACTAAATCTCAACAATAAACCAATAATTGCAGAAACTACGCTACTCTCACTACCAAGCAACCTTGCTTGCTGTTGCTTATCGGCAAGAAGCAGCAACTGACTCAAAAAATCACTCGCTGTTTGTTTCCTTAAAGCTTCTTCTGGACCTGTCAGCACACAAGCTCCGTTCTAGGCAAACTTAATCTGCCAAATGTTCGGTTATTGTAGCATCCTTTGCAAGTGACGCAGCGTGATCGCTAAAATCAGGTTCAAAAGCCGCGTGAGTCGTCAATTTTTCGACTAGTGTGCGCGTTCCCCGCACCCCGAGCCAAGCGCAAAACTGTCTCATCCGCTCTGCAACCGCCTGCGAAAGTTGGTCGGTCACCTCAGCCGGTAGCTCAAGTAGTTGTTGTTTGAACGACCCCCACACTCGTTTACGCTCGCGGTAGAGAAATTGTGCCTCGCTCATCCCCTCTTTTCGATCGGCGGCGCGGGTATTGGTGATCCATGTAGCGAATTTTTCGGATAATGCTGCAGGAAATGCCGGATGGTCAAACAGCAGATTTTGCAACCCAGTCGCCAAGTGTACCTCAACCGCCCGTACTATGGGTAACGTTGCAAATGCTTCATCGGGCAGTGTCGAAGCCCCATGTTGCACGGTGCCTGCCAAGCCAAAGCGCGAGCGAATAAACTGCGTCAATTCTGCATGCAAATCAAAATCTACTTGCATACTCGCCAAACTCCCATCGGCATTCACCACCCCACCATGTTCCGTGCCAGTTTGAATGCTCAGCTTGCGCAGACCAGCCACTTGCGATAAGAACACCTCGCACTCTTCGCGCGTCGAATTTTTGCCTCCAATATGCCCGAGCTCTCCACCGATAGAAACCAGCTCACCGTTTGGTAGACTGCGAATATACGCGACGAGTTCATTGGTGAACCGGACATTGGGGACTTGCTGCTCGGCAACCGTTGACTTCTCGAGATCAAC
>Ga0155843_101_pt1 | contig 1897 bp, 1 predicted proteins | sample RifCSPlowO2_01_FD_107497 | JGI IMG/M metagenome (GOLD analysis project Ga0155843, IMG submission 107497) | Candidatus Pacebacteria bacterium RIFCSPLOWO2_01_FULL_47_12
TCGCCCATCTATGCCCAGCAAGAAACACGCTACCCCTTTCTTTTTGACTTTTATACTGCCCAATTGGTCCGCCATGGTCTCTCAATCCAGCACGCTTTGACGTACACCAGCTTGAGCTTACTCGTGGCTAGCTTGGTACTTTTCTACCGGATCGTCTACCGGCTGACCAGGAGCGTACGCGGGGTTTGGATTGCCAGCAGTCTGTTTTTCTGCAACGGCGGCTTGGGTGTTTGGTACTTTGTCCAAGATTTTTTAGCCAGCAAACAATCACTGCTTACTTTTGTGCAGCATCAGCCATATAACTACGCCCACATCGCGGATCGTGGCATTCACTTTTCGAATGTAATAACCGACCTACTGTTGCCCCAACGAGGTATCGTTTTGGGTTTGGCAATTTTTCTCGTAGTTTTGTTTCTCTGGCAAACAGCAAGTCGTAGCTGGCGTGTTTTCTGCTTGAGCAGCTTATTGATTGGTCTGACGCCACTGATCCACGTCCATACATACCTTATGTTGCTTGGTTGCCTCATTTGGCTCGTAATCATCCAGCGTGGAAAAAAAATATTCTCAACCCGGCAGAGCTTGCTTGTCCTGACACCAGCAGTACTTTTAGGCGTGGCACAACTCTGGTGGATGGGCATTGGTCAACACGGCTCCCAGTTTGTCACGCTCATGCAAGGTTGGATGGAGCCCAAAGAATCTCTTATTCTTTTTTGGCTCAAAAACCTGGGACTTGAATTGGTCTTTGTCGTCTTTGGCAACCTGTTACTTTTCTGGAAAACCAAGCAACGAACCGTGTTGCATCAGCTACTACCACCACTCGTCGGTGTCTTTTTTATTGGCAACCTGATTAGTTTACAGCCGCATGTTTACGACAACATAAAATTATTTTTCTATTTGCATCTCTTTACTGCATTTTTTACTACCGTCATTTTGCTTAAACTGGCTCATCGCTCACGAATCCTTGCTGCGACCTGTTTTCTAGTCTTGACAATTACCGGCACACTCTCTGTCATCCGAGAAAATCAGCAATCTTGGCAGATAACCTCAAACGATGATTTGACCTTTGCCGCGCAGGTGCAAGCCAAGACTGAGAGTGCGGCAATTTTCCTCACCGCCGACAACCACAACCACCCTATTCCCCTGCTGGCTGGTAGATCGACCGTGCTGGGTTATCGTGGTTGGCTCTGGACCCACGGTATTCCGTATCAAAAGACAGAGGCAGCAGTGCAAAAGATATATGCTGGCGATCCAAATGCACTTGAGTTACTCAAGAAATACCATGTATCGTATGTGGTGATCGGCAACGAAGAACAACAGCAGTTTGTGGTAAACAATGGCTTCTTTTACCAAAATTTTCCCATCGTGCTGCAAACAGCTTCGCGCACTGTGTTCGCCGTTCAGTGACCAGCACAAGCCGCAACAATCTGAGCAAATCGCTTGCCCTCGAGTGAGGCGGAACCAACTAAAACACCATTGGTAACGAGTAGAAATTCGCTACAGTTGCGTTCATCGATACTACCACCGTACAAAATTGGGGCACTGGGAAAGTATTGCTTCACCATACCAATCACTCGCTTGACTTGTTCCACCGAAACCGGCTGACCCAGTCCAATGACCGACCTCGGTTCATAGGCCACCAGCACTGCCTGACGTTGCTCATTCGACAACCAGCGCGCCTGACTTTCGATATATGGCTCATCGAGACAAAGAATTGGTGTCAGGTCGAGACTGAGCAACTCGGTGATTTTTTTGGCGATATCGGCATCGGTTTCATGGAAGTACTCGCGCCGTTCGGAGTGACCAACGAGGCAGTAACGAACACCAAGATCCAAAAGCTGTTGCGCCGCAACCGCGCCAGTATATGACCCCAACGGAAATGGACTCGTGTCTTGCGCAG
>Ga0155843_106_pt2 | contig 1300 bp, 1 predicted proteins | sample RifCSPlowO2_01_FD_107497 | JGI IMG/M metagenome (GOLD analysis project Ga0155843, IMG submission 107497) | Candidatus Pacebacteria bacterium RIFCSPLOWO2_01_FULL_47_12
TCAGAAGCCATTTTGCATCATCATGCCGCCGCCCAATGCCAATGATCCGCTCCACATCGGTCATGCTATGTTTGTGGCAATCGAGGACACGCTGACACGTTTTCACCGGATGCTTGGTGATGATACACTCTGGTTACCGGGAACTGACCACGCTGGAATCGAAACCCAGTTTGTCTTCGAGAAAAAACTCCAAAAGCAGGACAAGTCACGCTTCCAATTTGACCGCACCACCCTCTACCAGATGATTTGGGAGTACGTGCAAGCAAACTCCGACACTGCCATCGACCAAATCAAAAAACTGGGGGCGAGCTGCGACTGGTCGCGATTCAAGTTTATGCTCGACAAAGATGTAGTCGAGCTCACCAAAAAAACATTCGAGCAAATGCATAAAGATGGATTGATATATAGAGATATTCGCTTGGTTAATTACTGTACCAAGTGTGGTACCAGCTACTCAGAGCTCGAAGTCCAAACAATAGAACAAACTACTAACCTGTACTACGTGCGCTATCCTCTAATTGACTCGCCAAACAAATATATCATCGTGGCGACCACTCGACCAGAACCGATATTTGCCGACACCCATCTTGCTGTCCACCCCAAGGATGCGCCCCACAAATACTTGATTGGCAAGCAGGTGCTCAACCCATTAACCAGCGAGCCCATGACCATCATTGCTGATGAGTTTGTCGACCCAAAATTTGGTACGGGGATTGTTAAACTTACCCCTGCCCATGATGCCAACGATTTTGCTGTGGCCCAAAAACACCATCTGCCAATGCATATCGCCATTACGCGTGAGGGCAAGTTATCAGCTGCTGCAGGCAAATATGCCGGACTAAAAGTGGCTGATGCCCGCGAACAAATCGTGGTTGACCTTACAGAACAAGAATTAGTGGAAAAGATTGATACAGCATACAAAAATACCATAAAAACCTGTTATAAATGTGGACGAACTATAGAACCACTCCCCTTGCCCCAGTTTTTTGTCGCAGTCAATAAACCAGGAAAAAGCTTGACCAAGGCGGCACTCAAATCTCTTGCAAGTAAAGAAACCAAAATTTATGGTGCTGGTCGAGAAAAAATTCTCAAGCACTGGCTCGAGAACCTCAATGACTGGAATATTAGTCGACAGATTGTCTGGGGCATTCGCATCCCCGTTTGGTACCAAGTAGATGGGTACGAGACTGAAATACGTGCGTCATTCTTAGATGCGGCTGGCGGATATGTGACGGGCACGCTCGAGAATCTGCTCAAAAGCCACTCATTGGCAAAGATCATCAAAGGTTTACAAACCGTC
>Ga0155843_109_pt9 | contig 1023 bp, 1 predicted proteins | sample RifCSPlowO2_01_FD_107497 | JGI IMG/M metagenome (GOLD analysis project Ga0155843, IMG submission 107497) | Candidatus Pacebacteria bacterium RIFCSPLOWO2_01_FULL_47_12
CTAGAATCGAATTCCTATGTCATTCAGTTTGGCAACTTCAATGTCACCGCTGGAGAAAAAGAGAGCGCCTCGTACAAAGTAACCGATACGGTCGGTCAAACCGGCGCCGGACCATATGGCGCATACGGTGTATCGAGTTACTTTATTGGTGGCGGTTTTCAGTATATCTATCAAATTGACCAGTTTTCGTTTTCGATTTCAAAATTGGCGATAAACCTGGGAGAGCTGAATACCAACGTACACAATAGCGATAGCTTGACGCTGAGCATCTCTACAGGCGGAGCAGGTGGTTACTCGGTGTACACCTACGAAACTCGACCACTCACCCACCAAGATGGCACACATGCGGTTGCCGACACCATTTGTAACAGTGGCAGCTGCAGTGAAACCACCGCTGGCCTCTGGACCAACCAGAGTATTGGCGGGTTTGGCTTCAATGCCAATGGGAGTGACGTCGCGAGCGACTTTGTCACCACCGACCACTTTCGCCAATTTGCCAATCGTGCTGCGGCCGAGAGCATGCAAGTGATTATGAACTCAAGCAACGTGGTAGAAAACTCCACTGCCACCATTACCTACAAAGCCGGCTTGAGCTCTGCCAGCCAGGCAGCGGGGCGGTATGAAACTGCCACGGTATTTGTGGCGGTACCAGGATTTTAGTCTATGCAAAAAAAACCATACCTCACTCTACTTGCACTTGCAATCTTCCTGTTTGCCAACCAAGCAACTCGGGTACTGGCCCAAACTCCAGAGGCTGGTCTCACCCTCATCGTCTCGCCTGCCCAGGCCTACTTGAAGATTTTACCCGGCAACCGCGCCACTCATACGATAACGCTCGAAAACTCTGGCAGCGATACCCTCGAAGTCACACCCCAAGTGCAAAACTTTGCTGCCGACGGCAAAACCGGTATTCCCATTCTCCTCGGCAAAACTGAGTTTACCTACCTCGACTTGACCGAAAACCTCTCCCAGCCGATCACCCTGGCTCCCCATAGCAAAGCCCAGCTTCGCCTGTCTTTCAAC